>Ga0207951_100198_pt1 | contig 38351 bp, 35 predicted proteins | sample Subbio12Aug_8Bad_FD_184830 | JGI IMG/M metagenome (GOLD analysis project Ga0207951, IMG submission 184830) | Serpentinite rock and fluid subsurface biosphere microbial communities from McLaughlin Reserve, California, USA - CR12Aug_8Bad (SPAdes) | ecosystem: Environmental > Terrestrial > Deep... | reverse complement strand
CTGCGCAGGCAGGCCGGGAGCCGCGGGCCTCAGCCCTCGCGCGTCTTGCAGGTGCTGATGCCGAACGGCAGGTACGCCGGGCACCAGCCCAGCGCCGCGGTGGCGATCGGCACGATGCCGATGTAGCCCCAGACGCCGATGCTGCCGGTGGCCGCCAGCGCGACCAGGGCGATGCCGACGACCAGGCGCAGGATGCGGTCGATGCCGCCGACGTTGGATTTCATGTTCATGCACTCCGGGCTTGCGCGCGGCCACCCCCATGGCGGCCGCCCAGGGCGCGAGCGTAGGCGGCTCGCCCGCGCTGCGCCGTGACCAGGGTCACGCAGCGTCGCCGGCGGCCAGCGCGCGCAGCGCGGCGGCGTCGACGATCTCGATGCGCTCGCGCCCGACGCGCACCCAGCCGGCGCGGTCGAAGCGGCGCAGCAGCCGGGTGACGATCTCGCGCACGGTGCCGAGCTCGTCGGCCAGCGCCTGGTGGGTTGTCTGCACGACGCTGCCATGGCCGAGCAGCGCCGCGGCCAGGCGCTGGTCCAGGCGCTGGAACGCGACCGCCTCGACCAGCGCCATCAGCTCGGCGATGCGCTCGGCGAAGATGCCGAACACGTAGCGCCGGAACGGCTCGTGCGCGCACCACTGCGCGAAGCCGGACGGGTCGAGCACGACCAGCGTGCACGGCTGGGTGGCGACCGCATGCGCGGGCAGTGGGCCCTGGCCGAACAGGCAGGCGGTCGAGGCGATGCACAGCTCGCCGGCGGTGATGCGGTAGAGCTCGAGCGAGCGCCCCTGCGCGCTGCCGCGGGCGACGCGGACCTCGCCGGCCACGACCAGCGGGAAGCCGCGGCAGGGCCCACCCTCGTCGAACAGCCGCTGGCCGGCGGCCACCTGCACGACCTGCGCCTGCTGCCCGAGCACGCCCTCGCGCAGCACGGCCGGCAGTTCGGCAACGGCGGGGTAGAGCGCGAGCAGGCGCTCGCGGGTGGCGGCATTGGCGTCGGCAGTCGACATCGGCGGCCCGGAGAGCGGATCGGCGCCCAGTGTAGGGCGGGGCAGTGCGGCGGCCCCGGCGCGCCGACAATGGCGCCATGAGCGCCCCCACCGCCGCGCTGTCGCCCGGCGCCTTCGCCACCCTGCTGCTGATCGCGCTGATGATGGGCGCCAACCATGTCGCCGCGCGCGTGGCCTTCGACCATGGCCTGGACGTTGCCACCGCGGTGGCGGTGCGCAGCGCGGCCACCGCGGCGGTGGTCGGCGTGCTGATCGCCCTGCAACGCGTGCCGCTGACGCTGTCGCCGCGCGAGCGCCGGGCGCTGCCGGCCATCGGCGTGCTGGTCGCCGTGCAGTCGCTGTGCCTGTACGCGGCGGTCGCGCGGCTGCCGGTGGCGCTTGCGCTGCTGGCCTTCAACACCTACCCGCTGTGGACCGCGCTGTGGGCGCGGCTGCTCTACGGCCACCGGCCCGAGCGCCGGGTGCTGCTGGCCATGCCGGTGCTGCTGGCCGGGCTGGCGCTCGCGCTCGACGTCGCCGGTGCCGCCTCGGGGCTGGGCGCGGCGCGGCAGTGGGCGGCGATCGGCGTCGGCGTGGCCTACGCGCTGGCCGCAGCGGCGACCTTCGGCCTCGCGCTGGTCTGGACCCAGCACGAAGCCGGCGGCCTCGACGGCCGCGTGCGCACCGCGGGCACGATGGCGATGGTCGCCGTCATCGCGCTGGCCGCGGTCGGCGTGCAGGGCGGCTTCCAGTGGCCGCAGGCCGCCGCCGGCTGGTGGGGGCTGGCGGCGCTGACCCTGCTCTACGGCAGCGCGTTCACCGTGCTGTTCACGGTGCTGCCGCGGCTGGGCGTGGTCGGCAACTCGGCGATCATGAACGTCGAGCCGGTCTTCGCGCTGGTTCTGGCCTGGGTCATCCTCGCGCAGGCCATCGCGCCGGTGCAGGTCGCCGGCGCGCTGCTGGTCGTCGCCACCGTGGTCTGGCTGGGCTTGCGCCGGCGCTGAACGCGCGGCGGGCTGGGGTCAGTCGGCGGCTTGCAATGCGCGCAGCCGCGCGGCCAGCGACGCAGCGCCGAGCATGCCAACGTGGCGCTCGACGATGCGGCCATCGGCAGCAACGAACAGCGTGGTCGGCAGCGCGCTCGAGCCGACCAGCGGCCCCAGCCGGCTGCCGGGGTCGAGCCAGACGCCGTGCAAGACGAAGGGCTGCGCGGCGAGGTGGCGGCGCACCGCCGCCGCGTCCTCGCCCTGGTTGACGAACAGGAAGCGCACACCGGCCTCGCGCTGCTGGGCAGCGGCCAGCAGCGGCATCTCGGCGCGACAGACCCCGCACCAGCCCGTCCACAGGCTGACCACGGTCGGTGCTCCGGCGGCCAGCGCGCGCAGCTCGGCGGGCTCGCCGGCCAGCGACTGCAGCGCCAGCGCTGGCAGCGGCGGGCGCTGGTGGACGCCGAGCAGGGTCGATGCGCCGCCCCAGAACGCGGCCCCGGCCAGCGCTGCGGCGGCCAGCGGCCGGCGCAGCGGCACCAGCCGCCAGGCCCGCCAGCCGAGCACGGCCAGCGCCGCGGCGACCCCGGCGGCCGGCGACCAGCCGCCGTCGCGCAGGTCGAGCAGGCTCCACGGCGCGGCGCGGTAGTCGTCCCAGGCGGCGACGACGAAGGCCAGGCGGGCGACGGCAAACCCGGCCAGCGCGGCCAGCCAGACCGCGTCGCCGGCGGCGCGCGCCTGCGCGCCACCCAGCCGCGTGGCCAGCCATTGCGCGAGCAGCAGCGCGCCGAACCACAGCAGGGGCGACAGCGGGAACGCCAGCGGGCCGATCTGCAGCGAAGTCATGGCTCACTCTCCACCATGTCGTTGCAGCAGCCGCTCGTGCAGACGCCGCGTCGTGCGCCAGACGCCCCACAGCACCAGCGGGATCAGCACGCCGACGGCCAGCTCGGGGTCCAGCGGCAGCCCGGCCGACTCGGCGGCCTTGGCCACGTAGAGCAGCAGGCTGACGACGTAGTACGAGATCGCCGCGATCGACAGCCCCTCGACCGTGGTCTGCAGCCGCAACTGCATCTGCTGGCCGCGTGTCAGCTTGGCCAGCAGTTGCTGGTTCTGCAGCTCGGTGGCGATGTCGACGCGGGTGCGCAGCAGCGCGCTGGCGCGCTCGACGCGCTGCGACAGCGAGGCCAGGCGCTCGCGCGCCGCGGTGACGGTGGCCAGTGCCGGGAGCATGCGCCGCTGCAGGAACTCGCCCAGGGTCTGGGTGCCGGGCACGGCGGTCTCGCGCAGCTCGGCCAGGCGGTCGGTCACCAGCGTGCCGTAGGCGCGCGTCGCAGCAAATCGGTAGTCGTGCTCGGCGGCGGCGCGCTCGAGCCGCGCGGCCAGCGCGACCAACCGCTCGAGCAGTTGCGGGTCGGACTCCTGCCCGGACTCGATCTGGCCGGTCAGCGTGGCCAGCGTCGCCTCGGCGTCCTGCAACTGCGGCGCGAGGGCCCTGGCCGGCGGCAGGCCGCGCAGCGCCATCAGGCGGTAGGTCTCGACGTCGAGCAGCCGCTGCGCGACGCGGCCGACGCGGGTGCGCGTGGTCTCGGCCGGCGTCACGACCAGCAGGTGCACGACGCCGTCGGGGCGCAGGCGAAAGTCGGTCGCGGCGATCGAATGGCTGCCGCCCGCCGCCGAGCGGCCGAGCTGCGAGGCGACGATCGTGCGCCCGCCGAACCAGCGCTGGGCCAGCCCGACCACGGCCTGCGCGTCGGCCGGGTCACCATGGACCAGCGCCAGCGCGACCGCGGCGACCGTGCGGCCGGGGATTGCGCGCAGCCAGTCGGCGCCGACCGCGCAGGCCGGCAGCAGGTCGGGGTCGCAGGCGCCGAGCGCGCAGCCCTCGGGCAGCGGCTGCGTCAGCGTGTAGCGCGTGAACTCGGTGTGGCGCTCCCAGCGCAGGCTGTGGCCGCCGAGCCGCAGGTGCACGAAATTGCCGGCCAGCGCCTGCGCAGCCAGCGCCTGCTGGCCCGGCAGGCGACGCAGGTGCGCGGCCTCGGCGTCGCGGCTGACGCCGGCGTTGAGGACGACGACCTGCACGATCAGCGCCGGCAGCCGGATGCGCGCCGGCGGGCGGGCGTGCACCTCGTCGTGCAGGCTCACGCGCAGCGCGTCGTCGGGCGGCAGCCAGCCCTCCGCCTGCGGCGCGCTGGCGGCGGGGGCGGGCATTGGCGGCGGCGAGTCCGTCATCGGTGGGCATTGTGCCGTGCGGGGTGCGCCCGCCCGGCTGACCCGGGGGCGGCGTCAACATACCGGTTTGGGTATCATGCCGGACTGCCACCGGGGGGCTCTGTTGCCGCCCGGCGGCGGCCCCACCCCTAGCCTTCCGCCACCGCGAGCCTGCCGTGCCTGCACCCGTGTCTCCACCCGCACCGGCCGCCGCCCGGCGCAGCGCCGGCCGCCGCGCCTTCATCGGCGTCACCGCCTTCGCCGCGGTCGCGCTGACCGGCGGCGCCGCCGTCGCCGCCTGGTGGGGTGGCCGCGCCACCGCGCATGCCCGCGTCACGCTCGAGCAGGCGCGCGCCGAGCTGGAAGCCGGCACGGCGCTGCTGATCGACATCCGCGAGCCCGACGAGCACGCCAGCGGCGTGGCCGCCGGCGCGCGCCTGCTGCCGATGCGCCAGCTCGCCCGCCGCCTCGACGAAATCCCCGTCGACCCGGCGGCGCGGGTGCTGCTGATCTGCAACACGCAGAACCGCTCGCGTGCGACCCTGCTGGCGCTGCACGAGCGCGGTCTGACGCACGTGCGCTACGTGCACGGCGGCATGAGCGAATGGGCGCGGCGCGGCTGGCCGATGGTGCGCCCCGACGGCCAGGCGCTCGCCGCGCGCTGACGTCGGTCGCGCCGGCCGGGCTGGCCGACAATCGCGGCCTTCGGGCCCGCAGCGGGCCCCCAGTCAACGATGGCCGCTGTCCAGTCCCTCCCGCCGCGCGTGCGGTATCTCGGTCGCACCGACCACGCCGACTGCGAGGCGCGCATGCGCGCCTGCACCGCCGCGCGCGACGCGGCCACGCCCGACGAGATCTGGCTGACCGAGCACCCGCCGGTCTACACGCTGGGCGTGGCCGGCCGCGCCGAACATCTGCACGCCGCCGGCAACATCCCGGTCGTCCGCTCGGACCGCGGCGGGCAGGTCACCTACCACGGCCCGGGGCAGGTCGTGGCCTACCCGCTGGTCGACCTGCGCCGGCTCGGCATCTACGTGCGCGAGTACGTCTTTCGCATCGAGACCGCGGTGCTGCAAGTCCTCGAGGGCTACGGCCTGAGCGGCCACCGCGTCGCCGGCGCGCCCGGCGTCTACGTGCGGCTGGCCGACCCGGCCGGCCACGCGGTGCTGACCGGCCCCAGCGGCCCGGGCGGCCCCCGCGACGCGCTGCGCGGCCTGGGCAAGGTCGCCGCGCTCGGCATCAAGGTCAGCCGGCATTGCGCGTACCACGGCGTGGCGCTCAACGTCGCGATGGACCTCGAGCCCTACACGCGCATCGACCCTTGCGGCTACCCGGGGCTGCGCAGCGTCGATCTGGCTAGACTGGGCGTCTCGACCACCTGGGACGAGGCCGCCGCGCGGCTCGCGCAGCGGCTGTGCGCCCAGTTCACCCCCTGACCGCCGCCGGCCGACCGCCCGCCACCGCGATGACCACCCCCGAGCCCACCGCCTACGACGCCACCGCCAAGCAGAAGGCGCAGGCCAAGACCGCGCGCATCCCGATCAAGGTCGAGCCGGCCGAGGTCCTGAAGAAGCCCGACTGGATCCGCGTCAAGGCCGGCAGCCCGGGCACGCGCTTCCACGAGATCAAGCAGATCCTGCGCGAGCACCGCCTGCACACGGTCTGCGAGGAGGCGAGCTGCCCGAACATCGGCGAGTGCTTCGGCGGCGGCACCGCGACCTTCATGATCATGGGCGACAAGTGCACCCGGCGCTGCCCGTTCTGCGACGTCGGCCACGGCCGCCCCGACCCGCTCGACCCCGAGGAGCCGGTCAACCTCGCGCGCACGATCGCCGCGCTGAAGCTGAAGTACGTCGTCATCACCAGCGTCGACCGCGACGACCTGCGCGACGGCGGCGCGGCGCACTTCGTCGAGTGCATCCGCCAGGTACGCGCGCAGTCGCCGGCCACGCGCATCGAGATCCTGGTGCCCGACTTCCGCGGCCGCGACGAGCGCGCGCTCGACATCCTGCAGGCCGCGCCGCCCGACGTGATGAACCACAACCTCGAGACCGTGCCGCGGCTCTACCGCCAGGCCCGGCCCGGCAGCGACTACGCCTTCAGCCTCGAGCTGCTGCGCAAGTTCAAGACCCGCCACCCGGACGTGCCGACCAAGAGCGGGCTGATGGTCGGCCTCGGCGAGACCGACGACGAGATCCTGCAGGCCCTGCGCGACATGCGCGCGCACCGCATCGACATGCTGACCATCGGCCAGTATCTGGCGCCCTCGGGCCACCACCTGCCGGTGCGCCGCTACGTGCACCCCGACACCTTCGCCATGTACGGGCGCGAGGCGCAGGCCCTGGGCTTCACCCACGCCGCGGTCGGCGCGCTGGTGCGCTCGAGCTACCACGCCGACCAGCAGGCCCATGCCGCCGGCGTCGGCGCGGGCGCCTGAAGCCCTCAGGCCGCCGGCGGGCTGAACTGGTCCCAGGCCTGCAGGGCCTCGGCGGCATACATCAGCGAGGGGCCGCCGCCCATGTAGACCGCGACGGCGAGCACCTCCTCGAACTCGGCCCGTGTCGCGCCGAGCTTGATCAGCGCCTTGGTGTGAAAGCCGATGCAGCCGGCGCAGCGCTGGCTCACGCCGATGCCCAGCGCGATCAGCTCCTTGGTCCTGGCGTCGATCGCACCGGCGGCCATCGCCGCGCTCGACAGCGCACCGAAGCCCTGCATCGTCGCGGCCTGCGACTTGCGCAGCGCGCCGATCTGCTTGCCGATGCGCTGCGTCAGCTCGGGGTAGTGGCTCTCGGCCATGCGGGGCTCCTCGGGTCGGGTTTGAATACCCCGCACCCTACCCGACGGAGGGTCGCGCCGGCTTGACGGCGCGCAAGCCGGGCCGGCGCCCGGCCGCTCAGCGCGCGGGCAGCAGCCGGTCGATCAGCGCGTGCAGCTCGGCAAAGTCCGGTGCGCCGACATAGCGCTTGACGATCTCGCCGTGCGGGTTGATCAGGAAGGTGGTCGGCGTCAGCCGCACGTCGCCGAAGCCCAGGGCGACTTCGCCGCTGGCGTCGTGGGCGACCGAGAACGGCAACTGGCGGGTCTGCACGAAGCGCTCGATGAAGGCCGGCGTGTCGTAGCTCATCGCGACCGCGATCGTGCGGTAGCCGCGGCCGCGGAAACGCTCGTAGGTCGCGGCCAGCTGCGGCATTTCCTTCACGCAGGTCACGCAGCTCGTGGCCCAGAAGTTGACCAGCACGACCTGGCCGCGCAACTGCTCGGTGCTGATGCGGCTGCCGTCGAGCAGCGTGAAGCTGAGCTGCGGCGCCGGCTCCAGCCGTGTCAGACTCTGCCAGGTGAGCCAAGCCAGGGCCAGGGCCACGGCGGCAGCCAGCGAGATCAACACCGGACGGGAGAGCTTCATGGCGAGGCGCGCGTGGACGAGACGGCAGTTTAAGGCGGCGCTGCTGTGGATTCCGTTGTGGGGGCTGGCGTTCCCCGCGCGCGCGCTGGTCGAGAGCGAGGCCGCAGCCGGCGTGCGCGCCGCGCTCGAGCGCGCGGCCACCGCCGCGGTGGCCACGCTGGGCCGGCGCGACGGCTTTGCCGCCCACCCCAGGCTGCGCATCGGCCTGCCGCCGCCGCTCGACGCCGCCGCGCCGCTGCTGCGCGCAACCGGCCAGGGCCGGCGCGTCGACGAGCTCGAGCTGGCCATCAACCGCGCCGCCGAGACCGCCGTCGGCGGCTCGCTGGACCTGCTGCGCCAGGCGGTGCGCGGCATGAGTGTCGAGGACGCGCTCGGCCTGGTGCGCGGCGGCGACACCGGCATCACCGAGTTCTTTGCGCGCAAGACGCGCGCGCCGCTCACCGAGCGCTTTGCGCCGCTGGTCGCGCAGGCCACGCGCCGGCACGCGCTGACCGAGCAGTACAACGCGCTGGCCGGCCGGGCCGCGGCGGCCGGCCTGATCGGCGAGCGCCGCGCCAGCCTCGAGGCGCATGTCACCGCGCAGGCCCTCGACGGGCTCTACCACACGATCGGCGAGGAGGAGCGGCGCCTGCGCCGCGACCCGGCCGCCGCCGGCAGTGCGCTGCTCAGGCGGGTGTTCGGCCGCTGAGGCGCGCGGCGGCCGCTTCGGCCTGCGTCAGCTCGTAGGTCAGCGCCGCCGGCAGCGCGTCGGCCAGCGTGCCGCGGCCGACGCGGGCGATGCCCTGCGGGTCCTGGGCGGCGGTCTGCAGGCGCGGGCCGTCATCGGCGATCTCGACCAGCACCGGCACCTGCGGCAGCGCGCGCAGCTCGGCGTGCAGCCGCGCCAGCCGCTCGCCGGCCAGTTGCGCGTCGTGCAGCAGCACATGCGGCGGCCCGCTGTGACAGAACTCGCGCGCGCCCTCGACGCTGCCGACGACGTCGATCATCAGCCCGAGCGGGTGCAGCACGTCGCGCAGCTCCTGGCGCAGGTCGCGCCGCGCGGTGACCAGCAGCACATGGTGCCCGGCCAGCGGCCGCAACCCCAGCGTGGAGCCGAAGCCGGGGTCGATGTCGAGCGTGGCCACGCTGGCCGCACTGGCCAGCACGGTGCGCGGGAATTCGATGCTCAGCCGCGTGCCGCAGACCGTGTCGCGCCGCTCGACGAGCAGTCCGGCGGCCAGCGCGGTCTGGCGCAGCAGGTGCCATTGCAGCGTGTCCAGCGCCGTGGCGTGGGTCGGCGCCTGCGGGTCGGCGACCTCGTCGACCGGCCGGTGGCGAAAGCGCAGGTGCAGCCGCGCGCGCTCGGGCCAGTTGCGGTGATCCAGGCCCAGGTGCAGTGCCGAGCGCGCGAGCGGCAGCGCCCAGCCGAACGCCGCAGCCAGCAACTGCTGCAGCAGCGTCGCGTCGACGACCACGGTCGCCGGACGCACGGTCTCGAGCAGCGGCGTGCCGCGGCGCCGGGCCTCGGCCTGGTGCTGTGCGACGGCGTCGCGCAGTGCGAGGGCCAGGTCCAGCGTCTGCGGCCGCAGCCGCAGCGCGGGGTCACAGACCCGGGCCAGCTGCTGCACGGTCAGGGTCGTCGTGCGGGCCGTGTCCAGGGCCTGGGCCAGGGCCTGCAGCGCCGCCTGCTCGGCCGGGGTCGCTGCGCCCAGCGCCGCGAGCCGGCTTGCGGCAGCCGACAGCGGCGGCGCCAGCTCGGCAGCCACGCGCGCCAGCAGCGCCGCCCAGTCGCCCGGCGACGCGCTGCCGCTGTCGTCGGCGCCGGCGGGCGTCGAGGAAGCGGGGGGTGTCTCGGGCGGTGGACTCATGGCGTGGGCTGGTCCGGGCATCGGCGGGCAGCGTCTGGCGCGAGCATAGGCCAGACCGCGGCGATGGTGCACGCCGATAATCGGCCGATGCGGTGGGTCCTGCCGTCCGTCGTGCTGTCTGCGCTGGCGCTGGCGGCCTGCAGCCCGGTCGAGGACTGGCGCGAGGTGCGCCCGCCCGGCAGCGGGCTGCGGCTGCTTTTCCCGTGCAAGCCGACCAGCCTCACGCGCAGCGTCGTGCTGGCCGGGGCAACGGTCGAGCTGACGCTGCTGGCCTGCGCGGCCGGTGGCTCGGCGTACGCGCTCAAGCACGGTGACGTCGTCGACCCGGCCAGGGTCTCGCCGGCCTTGCGGGTGCTGGCGGCCGCCTCGGCGCTCAACATCGGCGCCGAGGCCGTCGCCGGTGAGCCGCACACGGTGGCGGGCATGACCCCCAACCCCGACGCACGGCGCCGCCAGTTGCAGGGCCGCCTGCCCGATGGCCGGCCCGTGCGCGAGGAGCATCTGACCTTCGCCAGGGGCACGCGGGTCTACCAGCTCAGTGTGATCGGCACGTCACCCTCGGCGGCGGCGACCCGGGAATTCCTGGCCAGTGCGCTGCTGCAGCCCTGAGCAGCCGCCGCGCCTGCGCATAATCCATGCCGTCACCATGACTGCCCTGCTGATCGTTGCCCATGCCCCGCTGGCTTCGGCGCTGGCGGCGGTCGCTCGCCATCCCGGCCTGCACCCCGAGGCGGTGATCGAGGCGGTCGACGTGCCGCCGCAGCTGTGCGGGCCCGACGAGGTCTGCGCGCTGGTGCAGGCAGCGCTGCTGCGCATGGGTCAGCCGCAGGTGCTGGTGCTGACCGACGTCTACGCCGCCTCGCCGTGCAACGGCACGCTGCTGGCCGCCGAGGGCATCGGCGTGCGCGTGGTCAGCGGGGTCAACGTGCCGATGCTGTGGAAGGCTGTCGGCCGCATCGGCGAGCCGCTCGACCAGTTGGCGGCGGCCGCAGTCGCCGCCGGCCAGCAGGGCGTCATGCCCTTGCCGAAAGCGGCCCGCCAGCCCTGACCCCTGGCCATGGCTGCGACGGTCCGTGCCACCCTGACCATCGCCAACCGCCTGGGCCTGCACGCCCGCGCCTCGGCCAAGCTGACCAAGCTGGCCAGCAGCTTTGCCAGCGAGGTGCACCTCAGCCGCAGCGGCCGGCGGGTCAACGCCAAGAGCATCATGGGCGTGATGATGCTGGCTGCCGGCTGCGGCAGCCAGGTCGAGCTCGAGGTCGAGGGCGTCGACGCAGAGGCTGCCGCTGCGGCGATCCAGGCGCTGGTCGCCGACCATTTCGGCGAGGGTGGCTAGCGGGCAGACCGGCGCTGGCCGGCGCCAGGGGTCCTCAGAGGCCTGCCGGCCCGCGGCGGTAGCGCGCCGGCAGGTCCGCGGTGCGCACCAGCAGCGGCAGGTCGGCGGCGCCGAAGTCGGGGTCCCAGGCTGGCGCGCCGAGCACCCGGGCGCCGCAGCGCAGATAGCCCTTGATCAGCGCCGGGGTCGGTACCTCGAGCCCGCGGTCGAGCGCGGCCACCGGCAGCGGCAGCCGCGGGCGGACCTGCCACTCGATCGGCGCGGGGTGGGTCTGCGCGAGTCGGGCCCAGAGGCTGGCGGCCTGATGTCCACCGTCGCGCATCGAGACGCTGGCGCAGCCGATCGCGTGGTCGAAGCGGTTGCGCGCGAGGAAGTCGGCGAGCGCGCCCCACAGCGCGAGGATGACGCCGCCGTCGCGCCATCCGGGGGCGACGCAGGCGCGGCCGAGCTCGGCCAGCCGCGGGCGCAGGCTGCGCAGCCGCGTCAGGTCGAACTCGGTGTCGCAGTAATAGCCGCCGGCGCGGCGTGCGGCGTCGGGCGTCAGCACGCGGTAGGTACCGACGACCTCGCCCGGGTCGCCGTCGCCGTCCACGCTGCGCACCAGCAGGTGCTCGCAGAACGGGTCGAAGACGTCGGCGTCGTGGCCGGCCGGCGTGCCGCGCGGCAGCCGCGGCTGCGCGCCCATCTCGCCGACGAAGACGCGGTGGCGCAGGCGCTGGGCGGCGCGCAGATCGGTCTCGTCGCGCGCCCACGCGGCGCGCAGGCCGGCGGCGCAGCGCCCCAGGCGGCCCGGGTCCGCGCGCACAGTGGCCGGCATCAGCGGCGAGGTGGACGCGGGCCGCAGCATCGGAGCGTGGGTCGGGCCGGGCAGGTCGCGCATCGTGTTCCTCCTTGTGCCGGCGATGGTCTGCAAGCGCGATGAACGGACGATGAACCCCCGGTGACAGTCTCGTGTCGCCTGCGGGTCTGCGCGGGGCCGCCGGCGTGCGGGTCGCTGCTACAGTGGATTCATGAGCATCCAGATCTTCGGGCTGCCGGTGTCACGGGGGGTGGCGATCGGGCGCGCGGTGCTGGTGGCTTCGAGTCGCATCGACGTCGCGCACTACTTCGTCGAGGCGGCGGCCGTGCCCGCCGAAGTCGAGCGGCTGCGCCGGGCGCGCGACACCGTCGCTGCCGAGCTCGAGCAGCTCCAGTCCGCCATGCCGGCCGACGCGCCGCCCGAGCTGTCGGCGCTGCTCGACGTGCACCTGATGCTGCTGCACGACGACGCGCTGGCGCAGCCGATCCGGCAGTGGATCCGCGAGCGGCACTACAACGCCGAGTGGGCGCTGTCGGCGCAGCTCGAGGTCCTCGCGCGCCAGTTCGACGAGATGGAGGACGAGTACCTGCGCGAGCGCAAGGCCGATCTCGAGCAACTGGTCGAGCGGCTGCTCAGCGCCCTGGCCCGCGAGGCCCGTGGCGCGGGCCAGGGCGCAGGTACCCCGGCCGCGCTGGCGCGCGACTTCGGCGGCGAGGACCCGCTGGTGCTGGTGTCGAGCGACATCGCGCCGGCCGACCTGCTGCAGTTCAAGCGCAGCGTCTTCACCGGCTTCGTCACCGACGTCGGCGGGCGCACCTCGCATACCGCGATCGTCGCGCGCAGCATGGACATCCCGGCGGTGGTCGGCGCGCGCGCGGCCAGCCGCGTCATCCGCCAGGACGACTGGCTGGTCATCGACGGCGACGCCGGCGCGGTCATCGTCAACCCCTCGCCGATCGTGCTCGAGGAGTACCGCTTCCGCCAGCGGCAGATCGAGCTCGAGCGCGCGCGCCTGCACCGCCTGCGCCACACGCCGGCGGTCACGCTCGACGGCGAAGCCGTCGAGCTGCTGGCCAACATCGAACTGCCGGCCGACGCCCCGGTCGCGATGGCCGCGGGCGCGGTCGGCATCGGCCTGTTCCGCAGCGAGTTCCTGTTCCTCAACCGTGGCGGCGACCTGCCCTCGGAGGACGAGCAGTACGAGGCCTACCGCGCGGTCGTCGAGGCCATGGACGGCCTGCCGGTGACGATCCGCACGGTCGACATCGGCGCCGACAAGCCCCTCGAGCGCTTGTCGGCGCAGGAGCTGCGCCACGAGCACGGCCTGAACCCGGCGCTGGGCCTGCGCGCGATCCGCTGGAGCCTGGCCGAGCCGGCGATGTTCCGGCAGCAGGTGCGCGCGATCCTGCGCGCGGCTGCGCACGGCAAGGTGCGCATGCTCGTGCCGATGGTGATGCACCCGCGCGAGCTGCGCCAGACGCGCGAGCTCGTCGAGCGCGCGCGCCAGCAGCTCGACGAAGCCGGGCGGGCGCACCACCGCGTCGAGCTCGGCGCGATGATCGAGGTGCCCGCGGCGGCACTGACGCTGCCGGCGCTGCTGCCCGAGGTCGACTTCGTCTCGCTGGGCACCAACGACCTGATCCAGTACACGCTGGCCATCGACCGCGCCGACGAGCGCGTCTCCGACCTCTACGACCCCTGGCACCCCGCCGTGCTGCGGCTGGTGGCCGACGTCATCGCCGCGGCGCGCAGCGCCGGCAAGCCGGTGTGCGTCTGCGGCGAGATGGCCGGCGACCCGGCCTTCACGGGCCTGCTGCTGGCCATGGGGCTGCGCAGCTTCTCGATGCATCCGGCGCAGATCGCCGCGATCAAGCAGCATGTCCTGCGTGCCGACACGGCCCGCCTTGCCGCGCGCCTGTCGGCGTCGCTGGCGGCGCCCGATCCGCTGCACGCCTGGACCACGGCCTGACCCGCCGTCGGCCGGCCGAGCCTGGCGCCGCCCGCCGACATGGCGACTGCCGGTCCGCGCCCGTTCGGCGCTGCCCGCGGGCAACCCCCTTGTGCGGCGGACAACGGGCTGCTACAGTTGCCGGCTTCGCATTTGCGAGGCGCGATCGCAAGGCGGGCGTGCCCGTAGGCTGCGATGCCTGCGGGCGAGGCTATCGGGGTCAGGGCTTGCAGCGTGGTCGGGCAGGTCTGGTCCGCGCTGGCAAGGCTGACAGATCGTCACCCTCTCAATAGCCTAGTGCTTGACAGGGAATTGCGAAACAAGACAGAATAGCTGTCTTCGCTGCGAAAACAGCGAAACGCGCAAACAGCGCGAAGCTCTTTAACAACATACAGCCGATAAGCGTGGGCGTTTGGTGGCGAGTGCCACAGACCGCAAGGTCTGCAAACGCTCACGGATATAGAAGTGAAGTTCACTTCAATTCCGTTTTGAGCAAATTCAAGATCGAACTGAAGAGTTTGATCCTGGCTCAGATTGAACGCTGGCGGCATGCCTTACACATGCAAGTCGAACGGTAACGCGGGGCAACCTGGCGACGAGTGGCGAACGGGTGAGTAATGCATCGGAACGTGCCCAGTAGTGGGGGATAGCCCGGCGAAAGCCGGATTAATACCGCATACGACCTACGGGTGAAAGCGGGGGACCGCAAGGCCTCGCGCTATTGGAGCGGCCGATGTCGGATTAGCTAGTTGGTGGGGTAAAGGCCTACCAAGGCGACGATCCGTAGCTGGTCTGAGAGGACGACCAGCCACACTGGGACTGAGACACGGCCCAGACTCCTACGGGAGGCAGCAGTGGGGAATTTTGGACAATGGGGGCAACCCTGATCCAGCCATGCCGCGTGCGGGAAGAAGGCCTTCGGGTTGTAAACCGCTTTTGTCAGGGAAGAAACGCGCCGGGCTAATACCCTGGCGTAATGACGGTACCTGAAGAATAAGCACCGGCTAACTACGTGCCAGCAGCCGCGGTAATACGTAGGGTGCAAGCGTTAATCGGAATTACTGGGCGTAAAGCGTGCGCAGGTGGTCGTGCAAGACAGATGTGAAATCCCCGGGCTTAACCTGGGAACTGCATTTGTGACTGCACGGCTAGAGTACGGCAGAGGGGGATGGAATTCCGCGTGTAGCAGTGAAATGCGTAGATATGCGGAGGAACACCGATGGCGAAGGCAGTCCCCTGGGCCAGTACTGACGCTCATGCACGAAAGCGTGGGGAGCAAACAGGATTAGATACCCTGGTAGTCCACGCCCTAAACGATGTCAACTGGTTGTTGGACGGCTTGCTGTTCAGTAACGAAGCTAACGCGTGAAGTTGACCGCCTGGGGAGTACGGCCGCAAGGTTGAAACTCAAAGGAATTGACGGGGACCCGCACAAGCGGTGGATGATGTGGTTTAATTCGATGCAACGCGAAAAACCTTACCTACCCTTGACATGCCCGGAATCCCGCAGAGATGCGGGGGTGCTCGAAAGAGAACCGGGACACAGGTGCTGCATGGCCGTCGTCAGCTCGTGTCGTGAGATGTTGGGTTAAGTCCCGCAACGAGCGCAACCCTTGTCATTAGTTGCTACGAAAGGGCACTCTAATGAGACTGCCGGTGACAAACCGGAGGAAGGTGGGGATGACGTCAGGTCCTCATGGCCCTTATGGGTAGGGCTACACACGTCATACAATGGCCGGTACAGAGGGTTGCCAACCCGCGAGGGGGAGCCAATCCCAGAAAACCGGTCGTAGTCCGGATCGCAGTCTGCAACTCGACTGCGTGAAGTCGGAATCGCTAGTAATCGCGGATCAGCTTGCCGCGGTGAATACGTTCCCGGGTCTTGTACACACCGCCCGTCACACCATGGGAGCGGGTTCTGCCAGAAGTAGTTAGCCTAACCGCAAGGGGGGCGATTACCACGGCAGGGTTCGTGACTGGGGTGAAGTCGTAACAAGGTAGCCGTATCGGAAGGTGCGGCTGGATCACCTCCTTTCTGGAAGATGCACTCAAGCCCTTGCGCCCACACTTATCGGCTGTTGTTGACGACATCGAGTGCGGCGTGAATACCGTGCACCGCTGCTTTGGAGCGCCACCGTCAAGGCTCTTCGCGATTCGCGCTTGGGCGAGAAGGGTCTGTAGCTCAGTCGGTTAGAGCACCGTCTTGATAAGGCGGGGGTCGTTGGTTCGAATCCAACCAGACCCACCAATCTCTCGTTCGGGGGGGTGTAGCTCAGCTGGGAGAGCACCTGCTTTGCAAGCAGGGGGTCATCGGTTCGATCCCGTTCACCTCCACCAACCGATCCGACACCAGAGGGCTGCGTCAGTCCTGTGGTGTCCGATCCTGTCGGATGTCGTTCTTTAAAAATTCATAGAGTCGAATCAATTGCGACATGCAAACGGCCTGGTGGCCGCAAGTGTGTCGCCTGATGATTGCGTCACCAGACATGACTCACGCGGAGTCATGCAGACGGCATAACGCGAACAGTTCAGGGATCCTAGACGACGCAACGGCGTCAAAGTTATAGGGTCAAGTGAATAAGTGCATGTGGTGGATGCCTTGGCGATTACAGGCGAAGAAGGACGTGGTAGCCTGCGATAAGCTTCGGGGAGCTGGCAAACAAGCTTTGATCCGGAGATTTCCGAATGGGGAAACCCACCCGCAAGGGTATCGCTGCCTGAATACATAGGGCAGTGAGGCGAACCGGGCGAACTGAAACATCTCAGTAGCCCGAGGAACAGACATCAACCGAGATTCCGAAAGTAGTGGCGAGCGAAATCGGAACAGCCTGTATCTTTTAGCTCTTGATTTATCGGAACGGTCTGGAAAGTCCGGCCACAGTGGGTGATAGCCCCGTACGGAAAAAGTCAGGAGTGGAACTAGGGATACGACAAGTAGGGCGGGACACGTGAAATCCTGTCTGAACATGGGGGGACCATCCTCCAAGGCTAAATACTCGTAATCGACCGATAGTGAACTAGTACCGTGAGGGAAAGGCGAAAAGAACCCCGGGAGGGGAGTGAAATAGATCCTGAAACCGCATGCATACAAAAAGTCGGAGCCCGCAAGGGTGACGGCGTACCTTTTGTATAATGGGTCAGCGACTTACATTCAGTGGCGAGCTTAACCGAGTAGGGAAGGCGAAGGGAAACCGAGTCCGAACAGGGCGTCTAGTCGCTGGGTGTAGACCCGAAACCAGGTGATCTATCCATGGCCAGGATGAAGGTGCGGTAACGCGCACTGGAGGTCCGAACCGACTACTGTTGCAAAAGTAGCGGATGAGCTGTGGATAGGGGTGAAAGGCTAAACAAACCTGGAGATAGCTGGTTCTCTCCGAAAGCTATTTAGGTAGCGCCTCAGGTATTACCATCGGGGGTAGAGCACTGTTATGGCTAGGGGGTCATGGCGACTTACCAAACCATTGCAAACTCCGAATACCGATGAGTACAGCCTGGGAGACAGAGCACCGGGTGCTAACGTCCGGACTCAAGAGGGAAACAACCCAGACCGCCAGCTAAGGTCCCCAAAATTGGCTAAGTGGGAAACGAAGTGGGAAGGCTAAAACAGTCAGGATGTTGGCTTAGAAGCAGCCATCATTTAAAGAAAGCGTAATAGCTCACTGATCGAGTCGTCCTGCGCGGAAGATGTAACGGGGCTAAGCCAGTTACCGAAGCTGCGGATTTGCACGCAAGTGCAAGTGGTAGGAGAGCGTTCTGTACGCCTGTGAAGGCGGGTCGTGAGGCCCGCTGGAGGTATCAGAAGTGCGAATGCTGACATGAGTAGCGTTAAAGGGGGTGAAAAGCCCCCTCGCCGAAAGCGCAAGGTTTCCTACGCAACGTTCATCGGCGTAGGGTGAGTCGGCCCCTAAGGCGAGGCAGAAATGCGTAGCTGATGGGAAACAGGTCAATATTCCTGTACCGATGTGTAGTGCGATGTGGGGACGGAGAAGGTTAGCTCGGCCGGGTGTTGGATATCCCGGTTCAAGCCTGTAGTCGTGGCCCTTAGGCAAATCCGGGGGTCTTAGATGAGGGGTGATAACGAGGAAGCTTGCTTCCGAAGCGAGTGATACCCTGCTTCCAAGAAAAGCCACTAAGCTTCAGCTGCACACGACCGTACCGCAAACCGACACTGGTGCGCGAGATGAGTATTCTCAGGCGCTTGAGAGAACTCTGGAGAAGGAACTCGGCAAATTGACACCGTAACTTCGGAAGAAGGTGTACCTCTAGTAGGTGAAGTTGTACAAACGGAGCCCAACGAGGTCGCAGAGAATCGGTGGCTGCGACTGTTTATTAAAAACACAGCACTCTGCAAAGACGAAAGTCGACGTATAGGGTGTGACGCCTGCCCGGTGCTGGAAGATTAAGTGATGGGGTGCAAGCTCTTGATCGAAGTCCCAGTAAACGGCGGCCGTAACTATAACGGTCCTAAGGTAGCGAAATTCCTTGTCGGGTAAGTTCCGACCTGCACGAATGGCGTAACGATGGCCACACTGTCTCCTCCAGAGACTCAGCGAAGTTGAAATGTTTGTGATGATGCAATCTCCCCGCGGAAAGACGGAAAGACCCCATGAACCTTTACTGTAGCTTTACATTGGACTTTGAACAGATCTGTGTAGGATAGGTGGGAGGCTTTGAAGCCGGGACGCTAGTTTCGGTGGAGCCAACGTTGAAATACCACCCTGGTGTGTTTGAGGTTCTAACCTAGGCCCGTTATCCGGGTCGGGGACAGTGTATGGTGGGCAGTTTGACTGGGGCGGTCTCCTCCCAAAGCGTAACGGAGGAGTTCGAAGGTACGCTAGGCACGGTCGGAAATCGTGCTGATAGTGCATTGGCATAAGCGTGCTTGACTGCGAGACTGACAAGTCGAGCAGGTACGAAAGTAGGACAAAGTGATCCGGTGGTTCTGTATGGAAGGGCCATCGCTCAACGGATAAAAGGTACTCTGGGGATAACAGGCTGATACCGCCCAAGAGTTCATATCGACGGCGGTGTTTGGCACCTCGATGTCGGCTCATCTCATCCTGGGGCTGTAGTCGGTCCCAAGGGTATGGCTGTTCGCCATTTAAAGAGGTACGTGAGCTGGGTTTAAAACGTCGTGAGACAGTTTGGTCCCTATCTTCCGTGGGCGCTGCAAGATTGAGAGAGCCTGCTCCTAGTACGAGAGGACCGGAGTGGACGCACCTCTGGTGTATCGGTTGTCACGCCAGTGGCATTGCCGAGTAGCTAAGTGCGGAAGAGATAACCGCTGAAAGCATCTAAGCGGGAAACTCGTCTCAAGATGAGTCTTGCCGGGGCCTCGAGCCCCCTGAAGAGTCGTTCGAGACCAGGACGTTGATAGGCCGGGTGTGGAAGCGCAGTAATGCGTTGAGCTAACCGGTACTAATTGCTCGTGAGGCTTGACCCTATAACTTTGATGCTGTACGCAAGCTTGTGACCGTCAGTGACGGCAATCATCAGGATTCGGCTCTATGAATTCAGCGTGACGTCTTTGTGGCGGCGCGCGACCAGTCAAGCCTGATGACCATAGCGAGGTGGTCCCACCCCTTCCCATCCCGAACAGGACCGTGAAACGCCTCAGCGCCGATGATAGTGCGGATTCCCGTGTGAAAGTAGGACATCGTCAGGCCATTATTCGAAAGCCCGACCGGTTGACCGGTCGGGCTTTTTGTCTTGGTGGCGGCCGCGGCGCGTCGCCTTCCGGGTCGGCTGTGCAGACGGCATGCCTCGCGTAGTTCGACAGCCCCGCCAGCCGTTCGATGGCCGCCGGCGGGCTGCAGAAGATCGCGGCGACGAAGCCCCGCACGGTGCATCGCCGCACGGCTAGCGGCTAACATCGCCGCATGATCAACGCCGACCCGCAGGAGCTGGCCAAGTTCAGCGACCTTGCCCACCGCTGGTGGGATCCTGAAGGCGAGTTCCGCCCGCTGCACCAGATCAACCCGCTGCGGCTGGACTGGATCGACGCGCAGGCTGCGCTGTCCGGCAAGGACGTGCTCGACGTCGGCTGTGGCGGAGGCATCCTTGCCGAGGCGATGACCGGACGCGGCGCGCGCGTGCTCGGCATCGACATGGCAGGCAAGCCGCTGAAGGTCGCCAGGCTGCATGCGCTGGAGACCGGCTGCACCGGCGTCGACTACCGCGAGATTGCCGCCGAGGCGCTGGCCGAGCAGTCCCCAGCGCACTACGACGTCGTGACCTGCATGGAGCTGCTCGAGCATGTCCCCGACCCGGCCTCGACCGTTGCCGCCTGCGCCAGGCTGGTCAAGCCGCAGGGCTGGGTCTTCTTCTCGACGATCAATCGCAGCCCCAAGTCCTTCCTGTTCGCGATCGTCGGCGCCGAGTATCTGCTGAGGCTGCTGCCGCGCGGCACGCACGAGTACGCCAGGCTCGTGCGACCGAGCGAGCTCGCCCGCTGGTGCAGGGACGCCGGGCTCGAGATCGTCGGCACGCGCGGCATGCAGTACAACCCGCTGACCCGGCGCTACTGGCTGTCCGACGACACCAGCGTCAACTATCTGCTGGCCTGCCGGCGGGTCTGATGGGTATGGCGACGCCCCGACGCCTGGCCGTGCGCGCCGTGCTGTTCGACCTCGACGGTACCCTGGCCGATACCGCGCCCGACCTGGGTGCGGCGCTCAACCGCATGCGGGTGCGGCGTGGGCAGACGCCGCTGCCACTGGCGGCACTGCGCCCCCTGGCCTCGGCCGGCGCGCGCGGCATGCTTGCCGCCGGGCTGGGCAGGACGCCTGCCGACGCCGACTACCCCGCCCTGCGCGAGGAGTTCCTCGCCGAGTACGCGTCGGCGCTGGACGTCGGCACCCGGCTCTTCGACGGCGTGCCCGAGTTGCTCGCCGGGTTGCACCGCCTGGGCCTGGGCTGGGGCATCGTCACCAACAAGGTCATGCGCTTCACGGGGCCGGTGGTGGCTGCGCTGCGGCTGAGTCACGCCGGGGTGGTCATCGCGGGCGACACGACGGCGCACCCCAAGCCGCACCCGGCGCCGCTGCTCGCGGCCTGCGAGCGGCTGGCGATCGACCCCACCGCCTGCGTCTACGTCGGCGACGACCTGCGCGACATCCAGGCTGCCCGCGCCGCGGGCATGGCCAGCGTCGCCGCGGCCTGGGGCTACCTGGGCGACGGCGGCGACGTCGCGCAGTGGGGCGCCGACGCGATCGTCGAGCGGCCCGGTGGCGTGCTCGAAGTCCTCGACGCCGCTCCCCGGGCCGCACCGCACTGAGGCTGCCCGACGGGCTTGAAGCCAGCGGCGGCGCACTCATCTACAATACGCAAAGGGGCCGACCTGGTTTCGACGGGGGTGCGGACCCGGCGCAGGGCATGCCGAGCACCAGTACGCTCGTAAATCCACTGGAAGCAAGTAACTGCGAACGACGAACGTTTCGCCCTCGCCGCTTAAACACCGGTGAGCCTCTCAACGGTTGGCCGATGGGCCGGGCGCGCAAGCGCTGAGAGGTCATTCACATCGGCTGGTCGCCGTCCGGGTCACTCGGGCAGCGACGAGACTCAGTGACTGGCGACGTCCGCAGCGTGCTCCTGCGCGGCGGCGGCGCGAGACCCAAATCAGAGAGCTACGCATGTAGAACTGTCCGGCGATGGCTCGCGGACGGGGGTTCGATCCCCCCCGGCTCCACCATCCACCAGGGCCCGGATGCTCTCCGGGCCCTGCTTTTTGTCCGATCCCGATGCGCGCGCGAGGCCGAGAGGCTGCGCGAGCGCTCAGCGCTGCGACGGCAACTGCGCCGCCACGGCGGCCCGCAGCGCGCTGCGCGTGTAGGGCTTGGCCAGATGCGCGTCCATGCCGGCAGCGCGCGCGCGCTCGGCGTCCGAATCGAAGGCGTCGGCGGTCAGTGCGACCACCGGCAGGCGCCGCAGGCCGCGTTGCCGCTCGCGCTCGCGCAGCGCCTCGGTCGCCGCGTAGCCGTCGAGCTCGGGCATCTGGCAGTCCATCAGCACCAGGTCGACCTTGCAGGCCTCGAGCATCGCCAGCGCCTGCCGGCCGTCGGCGGCCTCGACGACGTCCAGACCCAGCGAGACCAGCATCTCGCGCGCGAGCATGCGGTTGACCTCGTTGTCCTCGGCGACCAGCACCGTGCCGCGCAGCGGCCCGGGGTCGTCGTCGAGGCCGCCGACGGCCGAGTCGGGCAGATCCTCCACACTGTTGGCTGCACCGGGTGGCAGCGCCAGATCGACGCAGAAGGCAGACCCCTGTCCGAGGGCGCTGCGCACCGCGATGAGGCCGCCCATCGCCTCGACGATGTGGCGGCTGATCGCCAGCCCCAGCCCGGTGCCGCCGCGTCGGCGCTGGCTGGAGCCGTCGACCTGGTAGAACGGCTCGAACAGGTGGGGCAGGCGCTGCGGCTCGATGCCGATGCCGGTGTCTGCGACCTCGAAGCGCACCCCGAGCTGGCCCTCGGGCGCAGCGAGCGGCGTCAGACGCAGCAGCACCGTTCCGGCCGGCGTGAACTTGATCGCGTTGCCGACCAGGTTGAGCAGGACCTGCTTGAGGCGCAGCGCGTCGACGAGGACATGGTCGGGCGCCTGCGGCGCGATCTCGAGCTCGAGCGCGAGCCCGCGGGCCTGCGCGCTGGCGCGCAGCAGCGCGGTGACCGAGGCGGCCAGCGCGTGCAGCGACGTCACGGCCGGCTTGAGGGTGAGCTTGCCGGCCTCGATCTTGGCGTGGTCGAGGACGTCGTTGATGATCGCCATCAGCGTCTCCCCCGACCCCAGGGCGGTCTTGACCAGCCGGCGCTGTTGGCCGTCGAGCGCGCTGCGTCGCAGCAGGTCGAGCGCACCGAGCACGCCGTTCATCGGCGTGCGGATCTCGTGGCTCATCGTCGCCAGAAACTGCGACTTGGCGAGGTTGGCCGCCTCGGCCGTCTCCTTGGCGCTGCGCAGCGAGGCTTGCGCCGCATCGGCATCGAGCCGCTGGCCGATCGCCTCGGCGGCGACGCGGCGGAACTCGGTGGCGGCGCGGTGCATCGTCAGGCCGTACAGCAGGACCAGGATCGCCAGCGCCCAGGCGCCCTCGCCGTTGCCGATGACCGTCACGAGGAAGACCGACCCGACCAGCGGCACGGCCAGCAGCACGTAGCTGTGGCGAACCAGCGACATGAACAGCGCGGCGATCGCCACCGCGCCGCAGCAGATCACCAGGTACGCAGTGCCGTGCAGCCCCGACAGGTGGGGGTAGATGCCCAGCGTCGCCACCGCCCAGGCGCTGCCGGCCAGCGCCGCGTTGCCCTCGACTTCCCAGGTCGCGCGCCGCAGCGACTCGGGCGAGCTCTGCTGCAGGTGCCGCCGCGCCGTCGACAGCCGCCACAGCCCGACCGCCAGGCCCAGCAGCGCGACCGCCGCCGCATACAGCGTGCGCTGGGCCTGCACGCCGAGCCATGCGACCCAGGCCACTGCGAGCAACTGCAGCGGCACACTGCGCGCCGAATTGCGCAGGGTCAGCCGCAGCAGCTCGCGCTGAACTTGCGCATCGGTGGTGGGGGAGGCGGGCATGGACGGAGCGGCGCCCGCAGGGGCTGCCGCTGAAACGGCTCCCGAGTCTAGCGCCGCCCTGCAGAGGCTGCTCAGGCGATCATGTAAGCGGCTGCGCCGGTCGCGATCAGCGTGCCCTGCTCGTTGACCAGCCGCATCTGGGTCGAGCCGACGCGCCCGCCCAGGCGGGTGACCTCGGCGCTGGCGACGAAGCGCTGGCCGATGCCCTGGCGCAGGAAATCGACGCGCAGGTCTATCGTGCCCATGCGCGCGAAGCGGTGCAGCACCTGCTCGGCGCGTTCGTCGGCGTGTTTTTCGCCGATCGCGACCATCAGCGCGAAGCCGCCCATCGCGTCGAGCGCCGACGAGATCACGCCGCCGTGCAGCCGCCCGAACAGGAAATGCCCGACCAGCTCGGGCCGCATCTCGAAGGCCAGTTGCACCGGCGGCGTGAGCTGGACGACGCGCAGACCCAGCGTCTGGTTGAACGTGATCTGCCGGTCGAACAGGTCGACCAGCGCGGCCTCGAGCCGGCCTTGTTCCTCGGCGCTGCGGCGGGCGGCGGGTGGGGTCGTCATGGCTACGGGATCATGCCGGCCGCGCGCCGTCGCCGGGCCCCGCTGCGGCCGGGTCCAGCCCCAGCAAGGCGCGCGCCTCGCCCGGGCTGGCGACCTCGCGACCGGCGGCGCGCGCGCAGCGCGCCAGCGCCTCGATCAGCACGCCGTTGCCGCTGGCGCGCGTGCCGTCGGGCAGGTAGAAGGTATCTTCGAGCCCGCTGCGCAGCATGCCGCCGAGTTCGGCGGTGCGCTGGTGCACTGGCCAGATCTCGGCACGGCCGATCAGCGTGGTCTGCCAGAGTGCGCCGGGGGGCAGCCAGCGCGGCAGCAACGCGAGCAGGTCGGCGTCGCAGGGCATGCCGCTGGCCACACCCATCACGAAGTTGAGGTCGGGCACGCCGTCGAACAGACCGGCCTTCAGGTACATCGCGACGCTGCGCACGATGCCGACGTCGAAGCACTCGAACTCGGGGTGCGTGCCGGTCTCGCGCATCGCCGCGAGCATCGTCTCGATCTTCTCGACCGGGTTGTCGAACAGCATCGGCGGCCAGGCCCAGGTGCCGTCGTCCTTGAGCTTGAGGTAGTTCAGGCTGCCGGCGTTGCAGGCCGCGATCTCGGGGCGCACGCGGCGCAGGCAGGCCAGCGGGCCCGCGACGTCGCGCCCGACGACGCCGGTACTGAGGTTGACGATCACCCCCGGGCAGGCCGCGCGGATCGCACCGACCACGGCCTCGGCGACGTCGGGCTCCCAGCTCGGCAGGTGGCCGCGCCCGGGCTCCTGGCGGCGCAGGTGCACGTGCATGATGCTGGCGCCGGCGTCGAATGCGGCGCGGGCCTCGGCAGCCATCTGCGCCGGGGTCACCGGCACCGGGTGGCGCGTCGGGTCGGTCAACACGCCGGTCAGCGCGCAGCTCAGGATGGCCTGGTCCATCAGGTGTCCTCCACGATCTCGAGTTCGACCAGCACGCGGCCGGCCTCGACGCTGGCCCTGGGCTCGACGTGCACCTTGACGACACGGCCGCCGCGCTCGGCGTGCAGCCACATCTCGATCTTCATCGCCTCGACGCAGACCAGCGCGGCGCCGGCCTCGACGAGGTCGCCGGCCGCGACGCGCACCGCGGCGACCACCCCGGCCACCGGCGCGCGCGCCAGCCGCGGGTCGGCGCCGGCCTCGGCCTGCGGCCAGGCCGAGACCTCGCGCAGCACGCAGACCTCGACGCCGCGCGCCAGGTGCAGTGCGTCGCCCACGCGCAGCGCGACGCCGCGGCGCTGCACGCCGTCGACCGCGTAGCGCAGCGCCGCGCCGTCCCAGGCCAGGATCTCGACCTCGTCGCGCCGCGCGCCGGCGCTGACGACGACCTGGCGCTGCTGCGGCTGCACGCGCAGCGTGCGGCGCTCGCGCCCGGACTGCAGGACCAGGTCCCAGGCCGCGACGCTGGCCGCGCGCAGGCGCTCGCCCGGCGCCCAGGCCAGCAGCGCGGCGGCCAGCGCCCAGGTCTCGTCGGCGACCGCCGGCGGCTGCAGCAGCGGCTCGCGCTCGGCCAGCCACTGGTCGAGCAGGCCGGTGTGCAGGCGCGCCTCGACGAAGGCCGGGTGGGCCAGCAGCCCATGCAGGAAGCGCCCGTTGTGGACGACGCCGAGCAGCGGCGCGTCGGCCAGCGCGGCGCGCAGCCGCCGGATCGCGTCGCTGCGGTCGCGGCCGTGGGCGATCAGCTTGGCCAGCAGCGGGTCGTAGTGCGGGCCCACCGCGTTGCCCTCGGCCAGGCCGTGGTCGATGCGCACGCCCGCACGCAGCGCGGCCTCGGGGCGCCAGTGCAGCACGGACCCGGTCTGCGGCACGAAGCCGGCGCCTGCGTCCTCGGCGTAGAGCCGGACCTCGATCGCGTGGCCCTCGAAGCGGACCTGGTCCTGGGCGAGCGGCAGCGGCTCGCCGGCGGCCACCCGCAACTGCCACTCGACCAGGTCGAGCCCGGTCAGGCATTCGGTCACCGGGTGCTCGACCTGCAGCCGGGTATTCATTTCGAGAAACCAGTGGCGCAGCGCGTCGTCGACGATGAACTCGACGGTGCCGGCACCGCGGTAGCCGACCGCGCGCGCAGCGGCCACCGCGTCGGCGCCGAGCGCGGCGCGCAGCGCCGGCGTGACGATCGGCGAGGGCGCCTCCTCGAGCACCTTCTGGCGCCGGCGCTGCGCCGTGCAGTCGCGCTCGCCGAGGTGAATGCAGTGGCCGTGCGCGTCGGCGAAGACCTGGACTTCGATGTGGCGGCCGCGCTCGATCAGCCGCTCGAGCATCAGCCGGCCGTCGCCGAACGCGGCCTCGGCCTCGCGGCGGGCGCCGGCGATCGCCGCGGGCAGCCCGGCGAGTTCGCGCACCAGCCGCATGCCGCGGCCGCCACCGCCGGCCACGGCCTTGACCAGCAGCGGCAGGCCCAGCCGGCGGGCCTCGTCGAGCAGGCGAGCCTCGGCCTGGTCGTCGCCGAGGTAGCCCGGCGCGCAGGGCACGCCGGCGGCGAGCATGCGGCGCTTGGCCGCGGCCTTGTCGCCCATCGCGGCGATCGCCGGCGCCGGCGGGCCGACGAAGACCAGGCCGTGGTCGGCGCAGGCCTGCGCGAAGTCGGCGCGCTCGGACAGGAAGCCGTAGCCGGGGTGCAGCGCGTCGGCGCCGCTGCGCCGCGCCGCGTCGAGCACGCGCCCGACATGCAGGTAGCTCTCGGCCGCCGGCGCCGGGCCCAGCCGGACCGCCTCGTCGGCCAGCGCGACATGCGGCGCCGCGGCGTCGGCGTCGCTGTAGACGGCGACCGTGCGGTAGCCCAGCGCGCGCGCGCTGCGCAGCACGCGGCAGGCGATCTCGCCGCGGTTGGCGACCAGCAGCTTCGAGAAGCTCAATTCGGTGTCCAGCGCGGCGGCCGCCGCTGCAGGAAGGCTGCGGTGCCCTCGGCGCCCTCGGCGCCCAGCGCCGCGGCCGAGAAGACCTGTGCGGCCTCGTCGACCAGCCCGGCTGCTGGCGTCCAGCGGCATTGCGCGAGCAGCGCCTTGGTCGCCGCCAGCGCCGCCGGCGCGCACTGCAGGATGTCGTGCAGCACGCGCGCGAGCACGGCGTCGAGCGCTTCGGGCCGGCAGTGCTCGTGCGCCAGGCGCAGCGCGTGCGCGCCCTGCGCATCGACGCGCGCGCCGGTGACCGCCAGCCGCTTGGCCTCGGCATAACCCAGGCGTTCGACGAGGAACGGCGCGACCTGCGCCGGCACCAGCCCGAGCGAGGTCTCGGGCAGCCGGAACTGCGCGCCCTCGACGGCGATGGTGACGTCGGCGACGCAGGCCAGACCGAGCCCGCCGCCCATCACCGCGCCCTCGGCGACGACGACCAGCGCGAGCCCGGTCTCGGCAAAGTCGACGCACAGGCGGCCGAACTCGGCGTTGGTGCGGGCCAGCGCGTCGGGGTCCTCGGCCAGCCGGGCGCGCGCGTCGGCCAGGTCGCGCAGGTCGGCGCCGGCGCAGAAGTGGCCGCCGGCGCCGCGCAGCACGAGCACGCGGGTGTCGGCGTCGCGCTCGGCCTCGCGCAGCACGGCGCGCAGCTCGTGCACCATCGCCAGCGACATCGCGTTGCGCACCGCCGGGCGGTCGAGCGTGACATGCAGCACCGCGCCGTCGCGGCGCAGCGCGAGGGTGGTGGTGGCCATCAGCGCGGTCCTCCCTTGGGCAGGGTGCCGTCGAGCTTGGCGATGATGCCCAGCATGATCTCGTCGGCGCCGCCGCCGATCGACACCAGCCGGCTGTCGCGCCAGGCGCGCGAGATCAGGTTGTCGCGCGTGTAGCCCATGCCGCCCCAGAACTGCAGGCAGGCGTCGGTGACTTCGCGCGAGAGCCGGCCACACTTGAGCTTGGCCATCGAGGCGAGCAGGGTCACGTCCTTGCCGCCGACATACTGCTCGACGGCCTGCCAGGTCAGCGCGCGCAGCGCGGCGACCTCGGTGCGCAGCTCGGCCAGCCGGAAGTGCACGACCTGGTTGTCGAGGATGCTGCGGCCGAAGGCCTTGCGCTCGCGGGTGTAGTCGATCGTCAGGTCGATCAGCCGGTCGAGGCTGCGCAGCGAGCTGGCCGCGCCCCACAGCCGCTCCTCCTGAAACTGCATCATCTGGAACGTGAAGCCCAGGCCCTCCTGGCCGATCAGGTGGCGCTGCGGCACGCGCACGCCGTCGAAGAACAGTTGCGCGGTGTCCGAGCTGTGCATGCCGACCTTGTGGATCTTCTGCCGCGTCACGCCGCGCGCATCGAGCGGCACGACGATCAGGCTCTTGTTCTTGTGCGGCGGCGCGTCGCTGGTGTTGGCCAGCAGGCAGCACCAGTCGGCCTCGAGGCCGTTGGTGATCCACATCTTGCTGCCGTCGATGACGTAGTCGCCGCCGTCCTTGCGTGCGCTGGTGCGCAGCGCGGCGACGTCGCTGCCGCCGCCGGGCTCGCTGACGCCGAGGCAGCCGACCAGGTCGCCGGCGATCGACGGCGCGAGGAACTCGCGGCGCAGCGCGTCGCTGCCAAAGCGCGCCAGCGCCGGCGTGCACATGTCGGTGTGCACGCCGATGGCCATCGGCACGCCGCCGCAGTCGCACAGGCCCAGCGCCTCGGCCATGACCATCGAGTAGCTGAAGTCCAGCCCCGCACCGCCGTATTCCTCGGGGTACTTCAGGCCCAGCAGGCCGAGCTTGCCGAGCTTGCCGAACACCTCGTGGCTGGGGAAGCCCTCGGCGCGCTCCCAGGCCTCGACATGCGGGTTGAGCTCGTTGCGCACGAAGCGGGTGACGGTGTCGTCGAGCTGGCGGTGCTGGTCGGTCAGTTGCATGCAGGTCTCCCGGGCGTGGGTCGGTCGGGCGCGGCGGGCCGCTACAGGCGCGCGACGCCGAAGGTGTTGGGCCGCAGCACGCGGCGCGCGGCCGAGTCGGCCAGGTCCAGGCCGAGCGCGAGCACGCGGCGGGTGTCGCGCGGGTCGATGATGCCGTCGTCCCACAGCCGCGCGGTGCCGAACAGCACGTCGCTCTCGGCGTCGAGCCGGCGCGCGAGCTGCTCGCTCATCGCCTGCAGACCGGCGAGAGCCGGCTCGTCGAGCGCGACGCCGCTGCGCGCGAGCTTGCCGGCGCCGAGCGTCTGCATGACCATCGCCGCCTGCGCGCCGCCCATCACCGCGGTGCGCGCGCTCGGCCAGGCGAAGATGAAGCGCGGGTCGAAGCCGCGCCCGCACATGCCGTAGTTGCCGGCGCCGAAGCTGCCGCCGAGCACCACCGTGAACTTCGGGCAGCGCGCGTTGGCCACCGCCTGGATCATCTTGCTGCCGTGCTTGATCGCGCCGGCCGCCTCGGCCGCGGTGCCGACCATGTAGCCGGTGGTGTTCTGCAGGAAGACCAGGGCGAGCCCGGCCTGGTCGCAGAGCTGGATGAACTGCGCGGCCTTGACCGAGCCGGTCGGCTGGATCGGGCCGTTGTTGCCGATGATGCCGACCGCGTGGCCGCCGATGCGCGCGTGGCCGCAGACCGTGTCGGGCGAGTAGGCGGCCTTGAACTCGAGGAAGGCCGAGTCGTCGACCACGCGCGCGAGGACCTCGCGCACGTCGTACGGCGCGCGCTCGTCGGCGGGCACGACGCCGATCAGCTCCTCGGCCGGGTAGCGCGGTGGCCGCACGTCGGCGGGCCGCGCCGGTGCTGCGTCCCAGGGCAGTGCGGCGAGCAGTTCGCGCGCGATCGCGATGGCGTGGGCGTCGTCGTCGGCGAGGTACTCGCCCAGCCCGGTCACGCGCGCGTGCAGGTCGGCGCCGCCGAGCGATTCCTCGTCGGCGTCCTCGCCGATCGCGGCCTTGACCAGCGGCGGGCCGGCCAGGTAGATGCTCGAGCGGCCCTTGACCAGCACGACATAGTCCGACAGCCCGGGCAGGTAGGCGCCGCCGGCGGTCGAGGCGCCGTGCACGATCGCGATCTGCGGGATGCCCGCCGCCGACAGCCGCGCCTGGTTGGCGAAGCTGCGCCCGCCGTCGACGAAGATCTCGGCCTGGTACATCAGGTTGGCGCCGCCCGACTCGACCAGCGCGAGCAGCGGCAGCTTGTTCTCGAGCGCGATCTGCTGCGCGCGCAGGCCCTTTCTGAGCCCCATCGGCGCGACCGTGCCGCCCTTGACCGCGCTGTCGCTGGCCGAGACCAGCACATGCTTGCCGGCGACCGTGCCGATGCCGACGATCGCGCCGCCGCCGAGCACGCTCTGCCTGCCGTCGTCGTCGTGCATGCCCAGCCCGGCCAGCGGCGAGAGCTCGAGAAAGCCGCTGCCGCGGTCGAGCAGCCGCGCGACGCGCTCGCGCGGCAGCAACTGCCCGCGCTGCTCGAAGCGCGCGCGCTTGGATTCGCTCTCGGCGACGACCTGCGCCTGCAGCGCCTGCACGCGCGCGAGCCGCTCGTGCATGCGCTTGGCGTTGGCGCGAAAGGCGGCGCTGTCCGGGTCGAGCCGGCTGGCCAGCGCCGGCATCACTTCAAGACCTCGGGCGTGACCGCGCGGTGGAAGCCGTCGAACGGCCGCGAGCGGTCGTGGTCGGCGCTGGGCCAGATCGCGCTGCCCAGCGAGGCGCCGCCGTCGATCTGCAGCGTCACGCCGGTGACGAAGGCCGCCGCCGGGCTCAGCAGGAAGACGATAGGCGCGCTGACCTCGGCCTCGACGGCCAGCCGGCGCAGCGGCACATGCTGCTTGAGCCGCGGAATCAGCGCGCGCACCGCGCCGCCGTAGGTGTCCATGCCCGAGCTGGCGACCCAGCCCGGCGCGACCGCATTGACGCGCACCCCCGCGCTGGCCCACTCGCAGGCCGCGGTCATCGTCAGGTTGCTCATGCCCGCGCGCGCCGCCCCCGAATGCGCCATGCCCGGCATGCCGTTGCGGAAATCGGCGGTCATGTTGACGATCGCGCCGCCATGCGCCTGCATGCTCTGCTTGTAGACCTCGCGCATCATCAGGAAGCCGCCGGTCAGGTTGCTGGCGACGACCGCCTCGAAGCCGCGCTTGCCGATGCCCTGCAGCGGCGCCGGGAACTGGCCGCCGGCGTTGTTGACCAGGCCGTCGATGCGGCCGTGGCGCCCGACCACCGCCGCCACCGCGGCGACGACGGCGTCCTCGTCGCGGATGTCGAAGACCAGCGTCGTGCAGCGGCCGCCGTCCTCGGTGATCTCGGCGGCGACGCGCTCGAGCTTGTCGGCGCTGCGCCCGCTGACGACGACCTGCGCGCCGAGCGCGGCGAGCTCGTGCGCGACGCAGCGGCCGATGCCGCTGCCGCCGCCGGTGACCCACACCGTCTGCCCGGCGAACAGGCCGGGGGCAAAGATGCTGCGGTAGCGGGCGGGGGCGTCGGTGCTCATGCGCGGGCAGGTGCGGGGCGGCGCCAGCCGCCCAGGTTGGCGCATTAGGCGACAGCCTGACGTTAACGTCAACCGGATGTCTGCTCGGTGATTTCCCGCATCACTGCGGCAGGCTCGGGCCGTAAGATGCGGGGCATCGACCACTCGCACCACCCGCCGTCATGGATCTCGCCTACTGCACCGACACCCTGCGCACCAAGGTCGGCGAGGCCAGCGGCCTGGGCGCCGTGCTCAAGTTCGACTGCGGCGCCGACGGCGTCGTCGTCATCGACGGTCGCGCGCTGCCCAACACGGTCGACAACCTCGACCGCGACGCCGACTGCACGCTCGCGATCACGCTGGCCAACCTGGTCGCCCTCGTCGGCGGCGAGCTCGACCCGGTCACCGGCTTCATGAGCGGACGCTTCAAGGTCGCCGGCGACATGAGCGTGGCGATGAAGCTGCAGCGGCTGATCTGAAGTGACGGTCGACGTGGCAGCGCGCGCGCGGCGCAGGCCGGTGGCCGAGGCGGTGCCGGCGCGGGCGACGGCGGCTGCACGCCGGGCCGTCAGCGAGGCCGTGGCCGCGCACCGCGACGACGCCACCGGCGAGCTCTACGGCATCGCCGAGCTGTGCGCGAGCTTCGGCATCTCGGCGCGCGCGATCCGCTTCTACGAGGACAAGGGCCTGCTCGCGCCGCGGCGGGTCAACGGCACGCGCGTCTACACCCGGCGCGACCGCGCGCGGCTCGCGCTGATCCTGCGCTCGAAGGCCATCGGCGCCTCGCTGGCCGAGATCAAGCAGTACCTCGACATGTACGGCCCGCACGGCGAGGGCCGGCTGCAGCAGCTCGAATGGGTGCTGCAGCGCACCGACGCGGCGATCGCCGCGCTCGAGCAGAAGCAGGCTCACATCGAGGCCACGCTGGCCGAGCTGCGCCTGATCAACGACAGCGTGCGCGCGCAGCTTGCCGCGCGGCGGCCCAGCGGCCACGCCCCACCCCCGACGGAGTCGCGACGATGACCGAAGCCTGGATCTACGACCACCTGCGCACGCCGCGCGGCAAGGGCAAGAAGGACGGCTCGCTGCACCAGGCCTCGCCGGTGTGGCTGCTGCGCACGCTGCTGCACGCCCTGCAGCAGCGTCACGCGCTCGACACTGCGCTGGTCGACGACGTCGTGCTCGGCTGCGTGACGCCGGTCGGCGAGCAGGGCGGCGACATCGCGCGCACCGCGGTGCTCGACGCCGACTGGGCGCAGTCGGTGGCCGGCCTCACGCACAGCCGCTTCTGCGCTTCGGGGCTCGAGTCGGTCAACCTCGCCGCGGCCAAGGTCAGGGGCGGCTGGGAGGACCTGGTCGTCGCCGGCGGCGTCGAGAGCATGAGTCGCTGGCCGATGGGCAGCGACGGTGGCGCGTGGTTCATGGACCCGCGCATCAACCACCAGCTCGGCTTCGTGCCGCAGGGCATCGGCGCCGACCTGATCGCGACGATAGAGGGTTTCGACCGCGCCGAGCTCGACGCCTGGGCGCTGCGCTCGCACCAGCGCGCGGCGGCGGCACGCGCCGAGGGCCGCTTCGCGCGCTCGGTGGTGCCGGTGCGCGACATCGCCGGCCTGCCGCTGCTGGCCGAGGACGAGACGATCCGCCCCGCCACCACGCTCGAGGCGCTGGCCAGGCTCGAGCCGAGCTTCGCGGCGATCGGCGCGATGGGCTTCGACGCCACCGCGCTGCGCAAGTACACCTGCGTCGAGCGCATCGAGCATGTCCACCATGCCGGCAACTCCTCGGGCATCGTCGACGGCGCGGCGCTGATGCTGGTCGGCTCGCGCGCCGGCGGCGAGCGCGCCGGGCTCGAGCCGCGCGCACGCATCCGCGCCGCCGCGGTGACCGGCTCGGAGCCGACGATCATGCTGACCGGGCCGACGCCGGCGGTGCGCAAGGCGCTGGCCCGGGCCGGCATGCAGCCCGCCGACATCGACCTGTGGGAGGTCAACGAGGCCTTCGCGGCGGTGCCGCTGAAGACCGCGCGCGACCTCGGCCTCGACCTCGACCGCGTCAACGTCAACGGCGGCGCGATCGCGATGGGCCACCCGCTGGGCGCGACCGGCTGCATCATCCTCGGCACGCTGCTCGACGAGCTCGAGCGCCGCGGCCTGGCCACCGGCTGCGCCACGCTGTGCGTCGGCGGCGGCATGGGCATCGCGACGGTCATCGAAAGGGTCTGACCATGAAGAGCGCAGCGATCACGCTGGACACCGGCGCCGACGGCATCGCCGTCGCGACGATGGACCTGCCCGGGCGGCCGACCAACCTCGTCAACGACGAACTGATGACCGCGCTGGCCCAGCTCGTCGAGCGCGTGGCCGGCGACGCCGCCGTCAAGGGCCTGGTGCTGGCCTCGGCCAAGGCCGATTTCTGCGCCGGCGGCGACATCGACCGCATGTCGGCCTGGACCGTGCCGCAAGAGCCCTACGAAGCCTCGATGGCGATGAAGGCCGTGCTGCGCCGGATGGAGACGATCGGCAAGCCGGTGGTCGCGGCGATCGGCGGCCACGCGCTCGGCGGCGGCCTCGAGATCGCGCTGGCCTGCCACGCGCGCATCGTGCTCGACGACCCGCGGCTCAAGCTCGGTCAGCCCGAGGTCAAGCTCGGCCTGCTGCCCGGCGGTGGCGGCACGGTGCGGCTGGCGCGGCTGCTCGGCATCCAGGCCGCGCTGCAGATCGTCGGCGAAGGCAAGGACATCGCGCCGGCGCAGGCGCTGGCGATGGGGCTGGTCAGCGAGCTCGCGCCCGACCGCGCCGCGCTGCTCGCACAGGCGCGCGCCTGGTGCCTCGCGCACCCCAAGGCCCGCCAGCCGTGGGACGAGGCCAGGTTCCGCTTCCCCGGCGGCGACTCGCGCGCGCCGGCGGTCGCGCAGATGTGGGCGCTCGCGCCCTCGGTGGCCGCCACCAGGACCTGGGGCAACTACCCGGCGGTCACGCACATCATGTCCAGCGTGTTCGAGGGCGGGCTGCTCGACTTCGACGCGGCCAGCGCGGTCGAGAGCCGCTACTTCGCGGCCTGCGCGATGTCGCAGGAGAGCCGCAACCTGATCGGCACGCTGTGGTATCAGCTCAATGCGCTCAGGAAGGGCGCCTCGCGGCCGGCCGGCGTGCCGCCGTCGAAGGTGGCCAGGCTCGGCGTGCTCGGCGCCGGCATGATGGGCGCGGGCATCGCCTGCGTGTCGGCCCAGGCCGGCATCGAGGTCGTGCTGCTCGACACCACGGTCGAGCTCGCCGACCAGGGCAAGGCGCAGGCCCAGGCCCGGCTCGACAAGGCGGTCAAGAAGGGCCGCACGACGCCCGCGCAGCGCGACGCGCTGCTCGCGCGCATCCGCCCGACTGCGGCCTACGCCGACCTCGCCGGCTGCGACCTGGTGATCGAGGCGGTGTTCGAGGACCGCGCGGTCAAGGCCGCGGTGACCCGGCAGGCCGAAGCCGTGCTCGGCGCCGACGCCGTCTTTGCCAGCAACACCTCGACGCTGCCGATCGGCGGGCTCGCGCAGGCCAGCGTGCGGCCGCGCAACTTCATCGGGCTGCATTTCTTCAGCCCGGTCGACCAGATGCCGCTGGTCGAGATCATCGTCGGCCGCGAGACCGCCGACGAGACGCTGGCACGCGGCTTCGACTACGTGCAGCAGATCGGCAAGACGCCGATCGTCGTCAACGACAGCCGCGGCTTCTATACCAGCCGGGTGTTTGCGACCTACGTGATGGAGGGCATCGCGATGCTGCTCGAGGGCGTGCACCCGCGCCACATCGAGCAGGCCGGGCTGCAGGCGGGCATGCCGATGCCGCCGCTGGCGCTGCAAGACGAGGTCAGCCTGAGCCTGTCGCTGCACGTCATCGAGCAGACCCGCAAGGACCTCGAGGCCGAGGGCCGCACCTACCGGCCGCACCCGGCCGAGGCGGTCATCCGCCGGCTGTGCGAGGCCGGCCGCGTCGGCAGGAAGGCCGGGCGCGGCTTCTACGACTGGGGCGACGACGGCCGGCGGCTGTGGCCCGGCCTGCGTGAGTGGTACCCGCCGGCGGCCGCGCAACCCGCGCAGCGCGAGCTGATCGACCGCCTGCTGGTCGTGCAGGCCAACGAGGCCGCGCGCTGCCTCGACGAGGGCGTGCTGCGCTCGGTCGCCGACGGCAACGTCGGCTCGATCCTCGGCTGGGGCTTCGCGCCGTTCCACGGCGGCGCATTGCAGTACATCGACGCGGTCGGCGTGCCGCGCTTCGTCGAGCGTGCACGCGCGCTGGCCGCGCGCCACGGGCCGCGCTTCGAGCCTGCGGCCAACCTCGTGCGGCTGGCGGCCAGCGGCGCGCGCCTGGGCGCTTGATGGCCGACGACGGCGTGCGCGTCGCGCTGCTGACGCAGCACGGCAAGGAGCGCGCGATCGCGCCGGTGCTCGAGCCCGCGCTGGGCTGGCGGATCGAGCGCGTCGAGGGCTTCGACACCGACCGGCTCGGCACCTTCACGCGCGAGGTTGCGCGCGCCGGCACGCAGCTCGACGCCGCGCGCCGCAAGGCACGCATCGGCATGGCGCTGTCGGGGCTGCAGCGCGGGCTCGGCAGCGAGGGCAGCTTCGGGCCCGACCCGGCGACGGGTCTGCTGCCGTGGAACGTCGAGCTGCTGGTCTACCTCGACGACGCGCTCGGCATCGAGCTCGTCGGGCTGGCGCAGGGCCGCGCGGCGAGCGCGCAGCGCAGCGTCGACGACTGGGCCGCGGTCGAGGCCTTCGCGCGCAGCGTCGGCTTCCCCGCCCACCAGCTCGTTCTCAGGCCCGCGGGCCCGGACGATGCGCGAATCCGCAAGGGTCTTGCCGACTGGCCGGCGCTGCAGGCGGCCTGGGCCGGCGCTGCCGCCGAGGCCGCCGACGGCCGCGTCTGTGTCGAGGTCGACCTGCGCGCACACGCCAACCCGACGCGCATGACCACGATCGCCCGCGCCGCCGAGGACCTCGCGCGCAAGCTGCAGAGCCGCTGCCCGGCCTGTGGCGTGCCGGGCTACGCGGTCGTCGAGCGCGTCGCCGGGCTGCCCTGCGCCGACTGCGGCGCGCCGACCCGCGAGCCGCGCGCCGAGGTCTACGCCTGCCTGCGCTGCGCGCGACGCGAGACGCGCGCGTGCAGCGACCGCGCGCACGCGGACCCCGCGCGCTGCGACCACTGCAACCCCTGACGTCGCCTGTCGCATCGTGCCGGCATGACCTGGGACCGCGATCGCATCGACCGCATCGACCGGTGCGAACGCTTCGACCGCCTCGATGCACTGCGCGGCTTTGCGATGCTGTGGATGGCGGCCTACCACTTCGCGTTCAACCTGAACTTTCTCGGCCTGCTCGAGCCGCGCCAGGACTTCCCGCAAGACCCGCTGTGGACGGCCCAGCGCACGGCGATCGTCGCGCTGTTCCTGTTCACTGCCGGCGCCGGGCAGGCGCTGGCGATGGCCGCCGGGCAGTCGAGCGCGCGCTTCTGGACGCGCTGGGCGCAGATCGCCGGCTGCGCGCTGCTGGTCTCGCTGGCCACGCTGCTGGTGCTGCCGCAGAGCTGGATCAGCTTCGGCGTGCTGCACGGCATCGCGCTGATGCTGCTGCTCGTGCGCGTGACTGCACCGCTGGGGCCGTGGCTGTGGCCGCTGGGGCTGGCCGCGCTGCTGCTGCCACTGCTGGTGCAGCACCCGTTCTTCGACACGCGCTGGACGAACTGGGTCGGGCTGGTCACGCACAAGCCGGTCACCGTCGACTATGTGCCGCTGCTGCCGTGGTTGGGCCTGATGCTCTGGGGCATGGCCGTCGGCCAGTGGCTGCTCGCCCGGCGGCACGCGCTGCTGGCCGGCGCGCTGCCGGGTGCGCTTGCGCCGCTGGCCGCGCTGGGGCGCTGGCCGCTGAGTTTCTACATGCTGCACCAGCCGCTGCTGATCGGCGCCATCCTGACCTGGGTCTGGCTCGCAGCGTGAATTGCGTCACGCCGCAGCGGCTGGCGTGGCTGCGGCTGGCGCTCAAGTCGCCGCAGCGAAGTCCGAAGACCCAATCATCCCGTCCTGAATCGCGGGGGGTTTCATGTTCTTCACGATCGCGCCGCCGACACCCACCGGACTGGCCCTCAAGCCGGTCGCACGGGCCAGCCGGACCGTCGCCGCGGTTGGCGCAGTGACCGCCGCGACGGCGGCCCGCCAGGCGCTCGCCGACGAGCGCCCGACCCGCCCGCTGACCCCGCTGGCGATGTCGCTGCACCTGATGCGCGTGCCAGCCTCGCGGCTGGCCGACGCCTACGCCGAGCTGAAGGCGATCGACGCGCAGGACGGCGCCGGGCCAGGCTCGGCGACGCGGGCGCCGCTGCACCTGCGGGCGTAGCGCGCGGGGGCGCCGCCGCCCTCACCGCCGAGCGCGCAGACCAGCAGCGCCAGCGGCCGCGCCGGCGCGGCTGCGCCTTCACTCGACACGGATGCCGGCTTCCTGGATGAAGCGCCCGAGGCGCACGCGGTCGGCGCTCATGCGGTCGACGAAGGCCTGGCGGCTCAGCGGCAGCGGCTCGGCGCCCAGGCCGCGGATGGCGGTCTGGACCGCGGGCACGGTCAGCGTGCGCGTGATCTCCTCGTGCAGCCGCGCCAGCAGCGCCGGCGGTGTCGCGCTGGGCACGTAGATGCCAAACAGCGTGTCGGCGTCGAAGCCGGGGAAGCCCGACTCGGCCAGCGTCGGCGTGTTGGGCACCTGCGCCGAGCGCACCGGGCTGGCCACCGCCAGCAGCCGCAGCCGGCCCGCGGCGGCGTGCGGCAGCCCGGGGCCGGAGTCGAACATGAAGTGGATCTGCCCGCCCAGCAGGTCGGTCAGCGCCGGCGCCGCGCCGCGGTAGGGCACATGCGTGGCCTGCACGCCGGCCTGGCGCAGGAACATCTCGCCGGCCAGGTGCGGCGAGCTGCCCAGCCCGGGCGAGCCGTAGCTCAGCCGCCCGGGGTTGGCGCGCAGGTGCGCCACCAGCTCGGCCACGCTGTTGACCGGCACTGCCGGGTGCGTCATCAGGAAGACCGACAGCCGCGCCACCGCGGCCACCGGGGTGACGTCGCGCTCGGCGTCGAACGGCATCTGGCGAAACAGGAAGGGGTTGGAGATCATCGTGCTGCCCGGGCTGAACAGCAGCGTGTAGCCGTCGGCCGGGGCCTTGGCGGCCTCGGCCGCGCCGATGTTGCCGGCCGCGCCGGCGCGGTTCTCGACCACGACCTGCTGGCGCAGCGCCTCGGCCAGCGCCTGCGCGACCGGGCGCGCGGCCACGTCGGAGCTGCCCCCGGGCGGGAAGTTGACGACCATGCGTATCGGCCGCGAGGGCCAGGCCTGGGCCAGCGCCGGCAGCCAAGCTGCGCTC
>Ga0207951_100195_pt1 | contig 39006 bp, 36 predicted proteins | sample Subbio12Aug_8Bad_FD_184830 | JGI IMG/M metagenome (GOLD analysis project Ga0207951, IMG submission 184830) | Serpentinite rock and fluid subsurface biosphere microbial communities from McLaughlin Reserve, California, USA - CR12Aug_8Bad (SPAdes) | ecosystem: Environmental > Terrestrial > Deep... | reverse complement strand
CCATTTTTGTTTCTCTTAATTATATGTTTTTAGTTTTTTGCGTCCGTAAAAATAATTAATTCGAATGGAATATTAAATTAATTATTTCACCTAATAAGTGCTTAAAAATACAGAAATATCATTCAATTGCACTAATAATCGATCAGAAAAATTTCTCACTTTAATTAAAAATACGTTAGGAAAATCGAATAATATTGATTAGCTATTTCCGCCACCGTTGAACAATCGGGTATCTTCTTCCATAACCAAATGCTTTAGTAGAAACTCTTAAAACAGGTGGAGCTTGTTTCCTCTTAAATTCATTCATATCAACCATTCTCAATACTTTGCTTACAATTTCCGGTTGTCCGATTTCATTAACAATTTCGTTGTACTCTTTCTGATCTTCAAGATACATTTTAAGTATTCCATCTAAGAGATCATAAGGAGGTAAAGAATCCTGGTCGGTTTGATTGGGACGTAACTCAGCTGAAGGGACTTTTTCTATAATTGCATCGGGAATAATTTCTTCATTACGATTTATATGCTTAGCTAAATTATAAACTTGTGTTTTATAAATATCGCCAATAACAGCAAGTGCACCAGACATATCGCCATACAGAGTTGCATAACCGGTAGCTAATTCCGATTTATTTCCTGTAGCACATAAAAGGTAACCATGTTTATTCGAAAGAGCCATCAGATACATTCCGCGTATTCGCGATTGAAGATTTTCTTCCGTTATATCTTGAGGCATTTTATTAAACGCCGGTTCTAGAACATTTAGGACTTCATTAAATACAGACTGAATTGAAATCTTATGGGATTTAATTCCAAGTTTCGCAATCAGTTTAATAGAATCTTCAACACTACCATTACTCGAAAACTGTGATGGCATCATAACAGCAACAACATTTTCTTTTCCGAATGCTCTTTCTGCAATATAAACAACAAGAGCTGAGTCAATTCCACCGCTAAGCCCGATTATTGCTTTACTAAATCCGGTCTTTGCGCCATAATCCTTAAGCGCCATTATTAAAGCACTTAATACTTCTTCTTCAAAACACGATTCAACTTCTTGAACCGGCTGATATTTTTCATTTGTATCAAAAATTAAATAATCTTCCTGAAATGATTTACCAAGTAAACACAATTCACCTCTGCTATTAAAACACATACTTCCACCGTCAAAAATAAGTTCAGTCTGTGCACCCACACAGCAGATATATGCAAGAGGAATTTTATCATCCTTTGTTAAAACAGAGAGCATTTGGTAACGCTCTTTACGTTTACCATAAGCATACGGACTTGCAGAAATATTTATTAATAATGTAGCACCCTTATTTATCTGCATTTTAATTGGATCTACGGGATATCTTCTATGCTTCCAGTAATCGGCATCATTCCAGATATCTTCGCAAATAGAAATTCCGAGTTTCTCATTTCCAAATTTGTGAACATTTATTTCTTTTGCGGATTCAAAATACCTTACTTCATCAAATACATCATAGTTGGGGATTAATGTTTTACTTTGAACAAATTGGATTTTACCATCATAGCAGAGAAGTGCAGAATTATAAACATTTGTTCCAATTTTATCTTCATAATCCTCTGTAATTGAACCGAATAATAATCCAACCGAATTTGTTTGAGAAGCAATTTCATTAGCAGTACTAATAACCTTTTCTCTAAATTCTTTTTTTTCAACAAGGTCTAATGGAGGGTAACCGCATAAAAAGAGTTCGGGAAATACAACAAGATCTGCTCCTTGGTTAATACTTTTCCTGTAACCTTCCAGTATTTTCTCTTTGTTCCCTTTTAGATCCCCGATAATAGGATTTGACTGGCAAACAGCTATTTTCATTTACATCTATTCTTTTTTACGAAAATTAGTCAAGACATTTGTCATTTCAAATAATTTCTGAAGTTATTTTATCAATCAGATATAAAATTATTAATTTCGGGTAGAAAACATTTTTAAAATAGCCTCGTCTTAATAGCAGAACAAATTTAGTTGGAGGGAAAGATGGAAAAGAGATTATATCGCTCTCGTAAGTGGCGGGTATTTGGTGGAGTGGCCGGTGGACTTGCTGAATATTTTGGTCTCGATCCGATTCTGATGCGTGTAATCTTTGTAATTATAACACTCATTAATGGAATCGGGATAATACTTTATATTATTCTGTGGATTGTAATGCCCGAAGTTCCATTTGAGGTTGCTTATAAAGTTAATACGGATGGAGAAACTAATAAACCGGAAGGCGTTGATGCAAACCTTTCTTCGATACCAACTAAATCCGATGGTAAAGGAAGGATTATTATTGGTACTGTTTTAATAATTATTGGTGGACTTTTTTTCCTGGAGAGATTAATTCCAAGTTTTGATTTTGAGGATTTCTTACCAGCAGTATTAATTATAATCGGTTTAGCATTGATCTGGAATTCAGCAAGAAAGTGAGGGAGAGAATAAAATGAAAAGCGGACAATTGTTTTGGGGATTTTTTCTTCTATCAATCGGTTCTTTATTCTTACTAAACAAATATGATGTAATTTATACAGATTTTAGTTTCGTATGGGATTTATGGCCCTTAATATTCATCTTCTGGGGCGCGCTGGTAATATTTAAGAATTCACTTGTAAAACCGATTGTAAGTGCAATATTTGGAATTTTTCTTGCATTAATATTTTTTGGAATTATCGCCAACATTTACACCGGGTTCCATTTCGACTTTGATTCACCAGACCGGGATTTTATTACACAGAGTTATTCTGAAGATTACAACGATTCCATTAAAACTGCTCAGCTTGAACTAAGAACCGGCGGCGGTACAATTGAAATTAAAGAACCAACAAATAAACTTGTTGATGCAAATGGATACGGAACCTTAGCAGAATATGATTTTGCGACCGATGTTCAAGATAACAATGCATACGTTGAATTCTATCTTAATAATAGACATTTCGATTTGTTTGAAGGTAAATTGAAGAATCACCTTGAGATTATGCTGAATGAAAATCCTGTTTGGGATTTCAAGTTCAATTTTGGTGCTGCAAAAACAAGGTTCGATTTATCCCCTTACAAGGTTAGAGATGTTGAATTAAAGACCGGAGCTGCTAATATTAGATTGAAACTCGGGGATAAAGTTGATTCAACGTTTGTTGATGTTGAGATGGGTGCGGCTAAACTTAAAATTGAAATACCGGAAAACTCCGGTTGTCAGGTAAAGGGTAAAATGGTATTGATGTCACGTTCTTTATCCGGATTTGATAAGCTCGACAAAGGATATTACGAAACACCAAATTTTGATAAAGCACAGAAGAAAATTTTTATCAGAATTAATGGCGGGGTTTCATCCCTGAGTGTAAATAAATATTGATAATTGGGGGGGTTGTTACTTAACCAAATCAAGGTCACGGTAAACTTAATATTATGATCTTGATTTTTTTTGTTTCTTTTTGCGCCGTTCAAGTTTTGGTGGAATCCATAGATGCTTTTTCATTATAACATTTCTTTCCTCATCAAACTCAACACCCTCGCTCCTCAACAACTCTTCCATTAAATTCGGATCGTCGAAATGCACTTTACCGGTAAGTGTACCATTCCTGTTTACAACTCTATGACATGGTAAGTTACTTTCCCGTGCACCATTCAATGCCCAGCCAACTGTACGTGCCGATGAATATATTCCGCAAGCTTCGGCTATTAATCCGTAAGTAGTAACTTTCCCTTTCGGAATTTTTGCGGTTAGATCATAAACTTTATCAAAAAAGTCTTTCTTCTTTCTATCCGATTGTATTTTTCGTTTCATCACCTACTTTCATTTTGTTTTGTAATTCCCAGGTTTTCATATAAGTAAGCAGATTTGTCATCATGTGAATAAGAGAAACCATCAATCCGTGAATACCATCCATATAACCCTTTCTTCCAATAAAATGATTTAAGAAAGCTGCTGCCGGATTAAGAATTAGATTAATTGTTTTAACTCTCTTGCCATCCTTTTTTTCTAATGCTTGCAGATAGGAATAATCATTAATCTTCTTTATCGTATTGGTAATATTCTGATGTGTAAAATGGATTAAATGATTATTAAGTCTGCCGGTTTTTCCATCAACTTCAAACCCTTCATGTACTTTCCGATCTGAAAGCCGGACAAAATTTTTATTGAAGAGCCGCATCTGGTAATCAGGATACCATCCGCACGTTTTAATTACTTTACCAAGAAAATAGTTTTGCCGCGGAATCCAGTAACCATTTTTTTTGTTATTTGAATTTAACAACTCCTTAATTTCCAGCATCAATTTTTCTTCAACTCTTTCATCGGCATCAATACTAAGAACCCAGTCATAAGATGTTTTTTCTATTGAGAATTTTCTCTGTGCTACAAAACCTTCCCATTTTTTTAGATAGATATGTGGGGTATATTCTTTTGCAATTTCGCGTGTGTTATCATTGCTTTCCGAATCAATTAAAATAATTTCATCTGCCCACTTAACACTTTCAAGGCAATCCCTTATATTTTTTTCTTCATTTCCAGCAATTATAACAACAGAAAGTTTCTCCATTACAGATTACTCACCAATAATTTTAATTATTACTCTTTTTCTTCTTTTACCATCAAACTCGGCATAATAAACTTGCTGCCACGGACCAAAATCCAGTTTACCGTTTGTCACAGGTATTATAACCTCATGATGAACAATCAGACTTTTCAAATGAGCATCTCCATTATCTTCACCTGTTCTATGATGCCTGTAATCAGACTTAAACGGAGCAAGATTTTCGAGCCATTCATCAATATCCTGAATTAATCCGCTCTCCGCATCGTTAACATATACGCCGGCTGTTATATGCATTGCAGAAACGAGAACCATTCCTTCTTTAATTCCGCTTTTATGTAAAGCAGATTCAACTTCACCTGTGATGTTGATGTATTCACGTCTCTTAGCAGTGTTAAACCACAAATACTCAGTATAACTTTTCATATTGTATTCTCATTTTATTAAATTCTTTCTGTAGCTTTAGTTAAACGATCTGCAAGAGAATAAATTAGTTTTTTCGATAAGTCGGGGTACTGTTTAACAATTTCATCAAGTTCACCTTCTACTTCTAAAACCTGAACATCAGTTACAGCCCGTATCTCAGCGGTTCTTGGTTTTTTAAGAATCAAACTCATCTCCCCGATTATTTCACCTTCTTTGCTAAATTCCGTAATCAACGAATTGCTTTTATAAATACCAACAGTTCCTTCAACAAGAACAAATAATTTTTTAGCAGGTTCACCTTCTTTAGCAATAGTTGTTCCGGTTTTATACATTTTTAATTTAGACATAACACACCCGACTATTAATTTTCTGCAAACTTTAGAAGAAAAGCTTTAATAAATTCATTCAGATTTCCGTCCATTACACCTTGAGTATCCGATGTTTCCTGATTGGTACGATGATCTTTTACCATATTGTAAGGATGAAAAACGTACGAACGGATTTGACTTCCCCATTCAATCTTCATTTTACTTTTTTCTATTTCATTCATTTCCGCTTGTTGCTTTTCGAGCTCGAGTTGATAGAGCTTCGATTTAAGAAGTTTGAAAGCGTTATTCTTATTTTGAATTTGTGAACGTTCCGATTGGCATGCCGCTACAATTCCGGTCGGCATGTGTGTTAAACGTATTGCAGTTTCAACTTTATTAACGTTCTGTCCGCCTTTACCTCCCGATCTATATGTATCGATTCTAAGATCGGCTGGATTGATATCTATTTCAATCGTATCATCAATTTCGGGTATAACAAACACAGAAGCGAATGATGTATGTCGTCTTTTATTTGCATCGAACGGAGAAATTCTAACCAAACGATGAACACCATTTTCAGCTTTCAGATATCCGTATGCAAAGGGTCCCTGGACTTCAATTGTAGCACTTTTAATTCCTGCACCGTCTCCATCCAGCCAATCAATTAACGCCATCTTATAACCGTTTTGTTCACCCCATCTCAGATACATCCGCATTAACATTTGCGCCCAATCCTGCGCCTCTGTACCTCCTGCACCGGAATGAATTGTTAAGATACAATTCTTATCATCGTCCTTACCGCTAAGCATGCTTTTAAGTTCGATCTTACCATATTCATTCTGAACAAGTGTAAGTTCTTTTTCAATTTCCGTAATTAAGTTTTCATCCTGTTCCATCTCTGCAAGTTCAATAAATTCTTTAAGATGAATTACCTTACTGTAAATTTCATCCCAGATATCGACCCAAGTTTGTAACGATTTAGATTTTTGAAGAAGAGTCTGTGCTACTTTTTGATCGTTCCAGAAGTTAGGTGCTTCCGATTGTTTTGTAATTTCTGCTATCTGTTTTTCTTTTTCATCTAACTTAAAGATAACCTCTAAGTGAATTTACCTTATCAGCAATTTCATTTAATCTTTTCAAATGATCTTCAAACATATTTACCTCTATCCTTTCAATATAGTTAGTGAAAAACTTTTTATACTTTAAAAACTTTTCAAATTAATGCTACTTGCTTAGGTGGACAGGTTACTAAGAATTCATTCCTCTATTTCGAGTTCCAATCTAAGTAGTGCTGCAGCCAGAGTTTTACCCTGAGCATCATGTTTAAGAGAAACTGTTCCCCCGCCTCCAAGTGTATTGTGAAGCAGAAAATTCAATGCTCTTATATTCGGTAATTCAAAGCGTTCAACTTTACCAAGACAAATACCCTGGAAGTGCTCTTTTACTTTTTCAGCAGTTAAATACTTTTCAATTAATTGATAACCTTTATCGTCATAAGCAATAATACCGACATTTGCGGCATCACCTTTATCCCCGCTTCTACCGTGTGCTATATCGATTAGTTTTATTTTTTTCATAAAGTTATAATCTCAACTTTTGGTTCAACTAATTTTTTAGGAATTAGAGCCGGCCAGTAAGCTACAACATCTGCCGGTTTCGGTCTTCCGCCCGCAAATCCTGTAACAGAAGGAGGACCGGTTAAAATTAGCGGAGCTATTTCTTTACCGAATCTTTCAATTGAATAATAATCACTACCTCGGACTGCAATACGCAGCATTACTTCGTTAATTCTATCTTCATCTAATTTTGTTGCTAAAGGACCGTGGCATGAATTATAACCGACAAACTCAGTTCTAATTTCATCGAAACTAAGATTAAGATATTCCAGACGTTTTCTTAAAATCTGATCTGCTTGTTTAGCTTTACTTAATGCATCCGGCCATGAGTAAGTTAAGGTACCTACAGCAGAATAACCCGATGAATAAGAGCACGATACTTTATAGAATTCTGTTTCGGGATTACCTTTTACTCCATATACTCTTATTCTATCCTTTCCAACTTCCTCCAGTTCAATTGAAGTAAAATCGGCAACACAATCCGGAGTAATATAATTTTTAGGATCACCAATTTCATAAACTAGTTGTTCGGAAACAGTTTCTATAGTAACCTTTCCACCAAGCGATTGATGCTTAGTGATAATAATATTTCCATCGGGATATGCTTCGGCAATAGGAAAGCCAATGTTTTCAATATCAGGTACCGAGCGCCAATCTGCTAATAAATTACCGCCAGATGCCTGTCCGCCGCATTCAAGTATATGCCCGGCAACAGTTCCGGCAGATAAGAGATTATAATCATTTTTACTCCAGCCGAATTCATAAATCATTGGAGCAAGTGTTAAACCTGTGTCGGTAGTTCGTCCTGTAATAACAATATCTGCGCCCATTTTAAGTGCTTCCACAATTGGCATTGCGCCAAAATATACATTAGCACTTAAGAGTTTATCCTTTACAATCGAAACCGGCTCACCGGTTTCCATATTATTTAACTGGCAGCCATTGGTAATTACATTGTCAATTCTATCAAGAATATTATCACCAAGAACAACAGCAATTTTTAAATTACTGATTTTATGTTTCCTGGCTACGTCAATAACTGCTTCTGCACAAGCCTCAGGATTTACCCCGCCGCCATTTGTAATTACTTTAATATTTTTTTCTTTACAGATCGGTAGAATTCTATCCATTAATTCCGGTATATCTCGAGCATAGCCAAGTTTGGGATTTTTATTTTTTTGTTTCTGAAGTATAGACATTGTTACTTCTGCAAGGTAATCCATAACAAGGTAATCAACCTGTCCCGCAGTTACTTGAGTATATGGTGCATCAATTAAGTCGCCCCAAAAACCCTGTCCAGACGCTATTCTAATTTTATCTTTCATTAAAATCCGAAATTAATTCTTGAGTAAAATAGGAAAACTTATTTAAGATTGGAAATATGATTAATAATATAATCAGGAATTTCCTTTAGTTGTTCCCCGGACTGAATTTTTATCCAATGAATGCGCTTATCTTTTCTAAACCATGTCAACTGTCTTTTTGCATAATGTCTTGTATTTCTTTTAATCAATTCGACTGCCCTATCCAGGCTGATTTCGTTTTGCAGATAAGAAATAATTTCTTTGTATCCGACTGTGTTAAGAGAATTCAAATTACTATTATATCCGGCATTTAAAATACTTTTCACTTCATCAACTAAACCATTGCTTATCATTGTTACAACACGGTTATTGATATTATCATAAAGAATTTCCCTTGGCCATTCAATTCCAAATTGAATAAAGTTAATATTGGTTTCTCTTTTATAATCTCTTTGAAATTTCCAGATTTGTTGACCTGATAAATGATATACCTCTAATGCACGCATAACCCGTTTCCAGTTTTGCGGAAGCATTTCGGATGCACTTAAAGGATCTACTTTTTTTAATTCTTCATACCAATATTCATTTCCGAATTTTTCTCTCTTCAGGTTAAATTCCTCTCTGAATTCATCATCGGCATTTACCGCATCAAAAATCCCATCAACAATAGCATGAATGTAAAGTCCCGAGCCTCCAGCCACAATTGGAATTTTGTTATTGTGAAATAATTTCTCGATCTTTTCTAGAGCGTCGTTTTCAAATCTGCTTACATTATAATTTTCGTCAGGATATAAGTAATTAATAAAATGGTGCTTTACGGTTTCCAAATCTTCATTCAAAGGTTTAGCGGTACCGATATCCAGGTACATATAGATTTGTCTGCTATCAGCGGAGATGATTTCTGAATTTAATTTTTTTGCCAATTCAATTGATACTTTTGTTTTACCGGAACATGTCGGACCGACAATAACAATTACTTGTCTTTCCATCCTTCTCTACCAACTAAAGGAACAAATGCAAAATAAGGTGCTTCTTTTGTGTCGAACTCATCATCAGAAATCTTTGTAATTATTTTCAACGATTGCACTGTACGGTCACCAACTGGAATAATCATTCTGCCGCCAGCTGCAAGCTGTTTGAGCAAATTTTGCGGAACGCCGGGACTTCCGGCGGTAACGATTATTCCATCATAAGGTGCAAATTCAAGCCAGCCGATAGAACCGTCGCTGCATCGTGCTGCAATTCTAAGATTCAGTTTATCAAATATTTTTAATGCACTGTTGTAAAGTTTATCGTTTCTTTCGATGGTAAATACTTTTGCGCCCAATTGAAAAAGGATTGCCGCCTGATAACCTGAACCGGTTCCAATCTCTAATATTCTATGTCCGGGTTTCGGATCGAGAGCTTGTGTCATAAATGCAACAGTGTATGGTTGAGAAATGGTCTGGCCATATCCTATAGGAAGAGCAACGTCCTCATATGCATGCTGTTGCATTATGTCAGGAACGAATAAATGTCGCTCAACTTTAGACATTGCATCCAGAACATTCTGATTAGTAATACCTTTCTTTTTTATCTGTTCGATTAATAATAATCTTTCGGTTTCGTACATTGTCTTAAAATGTTAAATTTGTTTTGTTAAGATAAACAATTACGGAGCTAAAGTAGTAAATGAGTATTGAAATAATTGTCGGTGCAATATTAATAATGTTTATGCGTATCGCAGATGTAACATTAGGAACATTCAGAACAATATTAGTTGTACAGGGAAGAAAATATCACGCGGCCATGACCGGTTTTTTTGAAGTACTAATTTGGATTTTTGCAATGAGGTATATTGTTCAACATATGGACCATACTATCAACTTACTTGGCTATGCAGTTGGTTTTGCGCTTGGAAACGTAATGGGTATAACCTTAGAACAAAGAGTTGCTTTAGGATATACACAAATCAACATTGTGTCGCTTCATCATACAGATGATATCGCGAATAAATTACGAAGTTCTAAATTCGGCGTTACAATTTTACCGGCAGAAGGCGGAAGCGGCGGTGTTTCTATTGTAATTGTAATTGCTAAAAGGAAATTTCAAAAACAAATCATGAAGATTGTTGAGTCAGTGGATAAAAGAGCATTTATAACTGTTCAACAGTCAATGCCATATAGAGGATTTGTTCACGGTTCAAGAGTATAATAAAAAATTGAAAACAGATTTGATATGATTGGCTAATCATATTATATTTACAGCGCAAATTTAGAAGTTCTTAAAATTTTGATATGCGGGAATAGCTCAGCCCGTCTCGCCAAATGCGAGACGAGGTCTCGTCCCAATTTTATTGGGACGGATTGGTAGAGCGCTTAGTTTTTGAGAAACACTATTAATATTTCGGATCTCAATAATTAATTCTGTTCATAATATTTTGATATGCGGGAATAGCTCAGTTGGTAGAGCGCAACCTTGCCAAGGTTGATGTCGCGGGTTCGAGTCCCGTTTCCCGCTCTAATATCCGGCTAAGCCGGATTTTTTTTCTATGATGTTTGAAATCGTGTTTCGAAAATGTGAATCAAATTCTAAATTTTACGTTCTCAATTAAAAACGGCGCTGTACCCAAGTGGCTTAAGGGGAAGGTCTGCAAAACCTTTATTCGTCGGTTCGAATCCGACCGGCGCCTCAAATCTTAATAACCCACAATGTTTACCGTATATATTCTTCGAAGTCTAAAAGACAATAAGCGTTACATCGGTTTTACCGATAATTTGGACCGAAGAGTATCCGAACACAATTCTGGAAGAGTTACATCAACTAAAAACCGAAGACCATTGATTCTTATTTATACTGAGCAATTTGAAGGTAAAAACGAAGCTATGAAGAGAGAAAAATTTTTTAAATCTCATCAAGGTAGAAATTTTCTTATTTCCATTGGCAAGTGATAATCTTATGAGAAGGGCTGCAACCCGGCTTTGCCGGGCGAATCCGACCGGCGCCTCAAATAGTTAATCAAATCTCTTTAAAATCTTACCGTATTTTGCAAGTTTGGAATACAATTGACTTGCCGTTATTAATCCAAATGTATCAATATCATAACCAGCAGCTTTAATAGCTTGCGCTGCCCATGTATTGCAAGTTCGCATCAAATGATATTTACCCAGCGACCTAATAAAATAAACATGCGAATCAGGATCATGTTTTGTAATTACAGGTTCTCCCTGTTCGTTATATACTATATGATCATTCATATATTTTAATAATTGTCTGAACTGATCAATACTTAATTCGAATTTGATTGCAAACTCTCTCCATTCAATTATTTTTTCTATCGGAAACCTATAACCATCAATTCTAATTACTGTTGGTGTAGGAATAAGAATTGCTTTAGCTGCCAGATATAAATCAATTCCAGGGGTTTGATAAAAATCGGCATCACCCCATCCTATATCTATATATTCAAATTCTCTAAATAAATTTAACAAGGGAAATTCTTGCCGGGTAAATTCATTAACCGGTATCATAATTCCTGTATGCCAGCTTTCCTTAACCAGATAAATATTAATTGTATCCGGCTCAATATTCTGTGCCTGAATAATAAATGGATATGAAATTAAAATAACGATACAAATAAGAAAAAATATTTTTCTCATCGATTGTAATTATGTAATAATGTTATTTCAATATAGAAAGATTTTTTAAGTAGGTAAACAAAAATAGGGGGAAAAATAGAACGCTGATCTTTACGATAATTATGATCAAAACAGATCTTAACCAATCATAATAATCTGCGTTCTATTTTGTTAAGATTATTTTGCGTATTGAATTTTTCTTACTTCGCGAATAACCATTACTTTAATTTGACCCGGATATTCCATCTCTTCCTGAATTTTCTGAGAAATTTCATAAGAGAGTTTATCAGCCATAACATCATCAATCTTATCGGGTTCTACAACAACTCTAACTTCGCGTCCAGCTTGAATTGCATAAGTTTTAGCAACACCTTCAAACGACTTTGCAAGATTTTCCAGATTTTCTAATCGCTTCACATAACTTTCCAGTGGTTCTCTGCGAGCACCGGGTCTTGCACCGCTTATTGCATCTGCAGCCTGAACTAATGCAGCTATAGGATGTTCCATTTCTATATCTTCGTGGTGACTGCCTACAGCATTAATAACAATTGGATGCTCGTTATACTTCTTAGTCAACTCATAACCAAGTAAAGCGTGTGGACCTTCAACATCTTTATCAATTGTCTTACCAATATCGTGCATTAAGCCGGCTTTCTTTGCAATCGTTGTATCGAATCCAAGCTCTGCAGCCATAATTCCTGTTAAATATGCAACCTCGATGCTGTGTTGTAAAAGGTTTTGTCCGTAACTGGAACGGTATTTCATCTTACCGATATGTTTAACTAATTCGTTATGAACACCATGTAGTCCGAGCTGAATAAGTGTATTCTCGCCTTCCTTCTGAATCTCTTCATCCAATTCTTCCTGAACTTTTGCAACTACTTCTTCAATTCTAGCTGGATGAATTCTACCATCGGCAATTAAACGCTCAAGAGAAATTCTTGCAACTTCTCTACGGAATTGATCGAAAGCAGATAAGATCACCGCTTCGGGTGTATCATCAACAATAACATCAACACCTGTTGCAGCTTCGAAAGCGCGAATGTTACGTCCTTCTCGTCCGATAATCCTGCCTTTCATTTCGTCGTTCTGAATCTGAACAACTGATACAGTAGATTCAACCGAATGATCTACAGCTGTTCTTTGAATAGCTTGGATAGTAATTCGATGAGCTTCTTTCTTAGCATCTATTTTTGCCTGGTCGCGTATTTCTTTTATCATTTGTGCAGCATCGGTCTTTGCTTTGTTGATCATATTTTCCATCAACATTTTTTTTGCTTCATCCGATGTTAAACCGGCTGTCTTTTCCAGGCGAACATTCTGCTCAGCAATTAACCGGGTTAATTCCTGATTCTTCTTTTCAATATCTTCTTTCTGCAGAAGAAGAGACTTTTCTAAATCTTTATTAGTTTTTTCTTTCTGGTTTACCAGATCATATTTCTTTTCTAGATTTTCTTCTCTGGTTTCAAGCTGTTTTTCATGATTCTGAAGTTTTTGTTTTTTTGAATTAACTTCATTATCAAATTCCTGTTTCTTTTTAAGCCATTCGTCTTTAACTTCTAAAAGTTTTTCTCTCTTTAAATGTTTTGCTTCTTTTTCTGCATCGTCAATTATTTTTTGAGCTTTTTCTTTTGCGTTTTCAATACTGTTCTTTCCGATTTTGGAATTAATCAACCATCCCAAAACAAAAGAGATAAGTGCTGTTGCACCAGCAATAATTATTACCACAACCAAATCCAATTGCATTAGACCTCCATTAAACGAAATTTATATATAACCGCTGCCGCCGACCTTTTGCATAGGAAAAGAACCCTTTCCTATACAATGCGGGAAATTGCCCGACGCTTTTTACTTCCACCGTCCCGAATTACCGGGATCTCCGCAAGCGGAGCGAGGCCTGTAATACACGCCGTGAGTCAATAACCCTTAGGTATTTTTTATTGTTAGTTCTTTTTTATACTAAAGCCGACGGAGCGGGTAAAATTATGACGGGCTTGACATAAAACTGGATTCGTTTAGAAGAAGCTTTATCTTTTTAATTTTATCTGTTGCCTGGATGCTGAATTCTCTATATTTATTTTTTTCCACAAAAAGATCATATGCAATGTTTAGTGCGGCAATAATCGCTATTGTGTCTTTAGGTTGATCGGGTAATTCCTCTCTCGTCTCTTCCATCATTCTATTTACATACTCAGCTAATTCAGCAGCTATTTCTTGATTTTCAACAAGTAGTGAATATTCCTTGTCAAATATTTTTACTTTCAGCTTCTTTTTTTCACTCATTTTATGTCTATTCCATCATCAAACATCATTTTAAGAACGCAAATGATAGTCAATTCTTGCTATCAATTCGCTTATTTTATTCTTTAGTGCTTCTCTTTCCTCCAATTTAATTGTTTCAGAACCAAATAGATTCCCTTCATTAAACAAAGTCTTGTTTACTTTTAATTCAATTTCCGAAATTTTCTTTTTCAGAATGTCGTTTTCTTTTTCAAGTTGAATGATTTTATTGTTCAAAGCCCTGTTTGCTTCCATTAGCTCCGAACCTTTTTGCATAAAGTAATAGATCTGCTTTTCAAGAGCATTTAGTTCATCAATAAACAGATCATATTTTGAACCTTCACCCAACTAATTGCCTCTAAGTTGTGCATTAAAATTTTTCTCGACAGATTCGATGATATTTCTAAAATCTTTTTCAATTTCATTCTCAGTTAAAGTTCTTTCTACATGGTAGAACTCTAATTGCAATGCTAATGATTTTTTACCTTCACCTAAACTGTCACTTTGAAAGATATCAAATAACTTAATCTGATGCAACAAGTTAGAACTGGCTTGCTTAATATTTTCTATAACTTTATCAGACCTTACAGTCTTGTCTAAGACGAACGCTACATCTCTATAAACCTTAGGGAATTTTAATAATTCAGAAAAAACTTTTTCCGCCGGTTTAACTGCTTTTAGTTTATCAAGGTTTATAATGAATGCAAAAATATCCTGGTTAACATCAAAGAGTTTCAATAAGGTTTGATTTACTTTTCCGCCAATACCTATAGTAACGTTCTGGATTGATAAACAAAAGCATAAATCAAAGTTACTATGGTTTGCCTCCTGAATTAAATAACCTGTTCCCGGAAGAACGGTACGAAGAATACTTTCAACCATCCCCTTCAAGTCGTAGAAATCATGGGGTTTATCTTTATCGAACCATTCTGTTTGAATGGAATATCCGGTCAATCCGATTATAAGATTATCTGTTTCATCGAAATCTTCGAACGAAGAAATCTCCTTATCATTTTTTCTTTCAAAAGTTTTCCCAATTTCGAAGAACTTAAGATTTTTTTCGCTCACTTTAAGATTGTTTGATACAGATTGGAGCAAGCCCGGTAGCATGGATGGTCTAAGATGCGACATCTCGCTACTCTGGGGATTTAACACTTTAATAGGATAACCGAACTTTTCAGCGATTTCAGAATTTAAAAGGGAGTTCGTAATTATCTCATAAAACCCCAGAGAATTCAATTTATTACGAACTCTATCATTAAAACTTGCCTGATCAATTTTTTCATCAAGAGTAACAGAAATGTTTACAATATCCGGGATTTTATCATAACCATAAACACGTGCAACTTCCTCAATCAAATCGATTTCTCTTTCAATATCGTGTCTGTAACCGGGTATTCCAACAGATACCTTTTCAGAATCAACTTCTTCAATTGTAAATCCTAAATCTTTTAAAATACTTACAACTTCCTCCTGTTCAATTTTATAACCGAGTATTTTGTTTATCCGGTTAAATCGAGCACTTGTTTTTCTTACATCAAATGGTGAGGGATAAGCATCTTTTTCACCACTAAGAATTTCACCACCAGCAGTCTCTTTAATCAATTGAGCGGCACGTTGAGCAGCCCATAAAGTAATGTTATAATCCGTTCCTCTCTCAAACCTGAAAGAAGCGTCGGTAGATAAACCCAATCTTTTGGCAGTTTTTCTAATTGAAGAAGGATTAAAAAATGCGCTTTCGATCAGAATATTTTTTGTCTTTTCTGTCACTTCGGAATTTTCACCACCCATAACACCGGCAACAGCAACATTTTTAGCTGCGTCGCAAATCATTAAATCACTTGCCGCTAAGACTCTCTCTTTTGAATCGAGAGTAACAAATTTTTCTCCCTCATTTGCACATTTAACAACAATTTTATTTCCGGCAAGATTATCAAGATCGAATGCATGAAGCGGTTGACCAACTTCGTATAAAACAAAATTAGTAACATCAACTACGTTGTTAATTGGTCGAAGTCCAATACTTTTCAGCTTCTTTTTTAACCATTCAGGCGATTCTTTTATTGTAACGCCTAATACAACTTTGCCGACATAACGGGGACATTTTTCTGAATCAACAATTTCAACTTTTGCAACATCCGAAGATTTTTTGCCGGATTCATTCAATTCAATTTTAGGATAATGGAATTTCCTTTTGAAGATAGCAGCAAAATCTCTTGCAAATCCTATATGACTTAAAGCATCGGCGCGATTTGGAGTAATAGCAACGTAAATAACAATGTCGTTCATACCCAGAGCATCGGCAAGACTTGTTCCCTCTTTTAAGTTTGGATCAAGTACTAATATGCCTTCGTGGTTTTCTCCAATACCAAGTTCTTTTTCCGAACAGATCATTCCGAAAGAAAATTCACCACGGATTTTAACCTTCTCAAGTTTTAATCCATTAGAAGGAATTACAGCGCCGACTTTTGCAAATGCAACTTTTTGTCCCGCAGCAACATTAGGAGCTCCGCACACAACATTAAAATCTTCATTACCATCATTTACAATACATAGTGAAAGTTTATCTGCATTTGGATGTTTCTTTGCTTCTTTTACAAGTCCAACAAACATTTTTTCGAAAGCTTTTCCCTGTTCTATTACTTCTTCAACTTCGAGACCGGCTTTAGAAATTTTATCCACAATAGAATCTATTGAGATGCCGCTTATATCTACGTAATCGCTTAACCAATTAAGAGAGATTTTCATAATATACCTTTAAAATTGCCTTAGAAAACGAATGTCGCTGTCAAACAAAATTCTGATATCGTCAATACCATATTTTCTCATAGCAGGTCTTTCAATACCCATACCGAAAGCATAACCGATATATTTTTCTGGATCGATACCTACATTAATCAATACATTTGGATCGACCATACCGCAACCAAGAATTTCGAGCCATCTACCTTCCTTACCTTTCGGCTGCCACCATATATCCATTTCGGCGCTTGGTTCAGTAAACGGAAAGAAACTTGCTCTGAACCGATATACTACATCCTGACCAAAAAATTGTTTTACAAATCCAACCAGAGTTCCCTTCAATTCTGCAAATGTAATATCTGTATCAACTACCAATCCTTCTATCTGATGAAACAGACAATAACTTTTAGCGCTAATTGCTTCATTCCTGAATACTTTACCGGGCATTAGAGCACGAATCGGCGGCTTCTTTTGTTCCATTAATCTAACTTGAACAGGTGAAGTATGTGTTCTTAATAAAAAATTCTTGTTGATGAAAAAAGTATCCTGCATATCGCGAGCCGGATGATCATCGGGAAAATTAAGTGCACCGAAGTTATTATAATCCGATTCCAATTCCGGACCTTCGTAAACCGAGAAGCCAAGACCTTTGAAAATCTCCTTTATTTCATCAATAGTCTGTGTGATTAGATGTTTGCTACCTATTTGATATTGACGTCCGGGCAATGAAATATCTAATTCCGAATCATTAGATGATTTACTTAACGAATCAAATTTTTCTTTAATGGAATCAAATTGATTCTGCGTAAAAATTTTTAATTCGTTAAGAGCCAGTCCGACATTTTTCTTTTCGTCCTTAGAAACATTTTTAAAATCATCAAACAGTTGAGGGACAATTCCCTTACGGCTCAAATATTTTAATCGTAATTCTTCGAGGGACTTAAGGTCGTTTACTTTTGAAAGGTCTTCTTCGAAAAGTTTTCGGGTTTCGGAAATTTTTGATAACATATTATATCCCGAGAATTTAAAAAATACCCTCTTGCATTTTGTTTATTAAGAAATACAAGAGGGATGTTATTAATTCATTGCAAATTTAACAATATCATCAAAAGCTTGCGGATTTTCGACAGCAAGGTTAGCAAGCAGTTTACGATTTATAAGAACTCCTTTATCGTCCAGTGCATGGATTAACTTAGAATAATTTATACCGTGTTCTCTGGCAGCAGCATTAATTCTAATAATCCAGAGTGAGCGGTAGTTTCTTTTTTTAAGCTTACGATCTCTGTAAGCATGTACAAGGCCTTTTTCAACATGATGTTTAGCGACAGTAAGAACTTTACTGCGGGCACCCCAGTAGCCTTTGGCTTTTTTTAGTAACTTCTTGCGCCTTGCTTTGGACGCAACATGATTGACTGAGCGTGGCATATTTTACTTTTCTCCATTTATTGTAGCATTCTATTTACTCTCTTCTCATCGGCTTTTGAAACAAGAACGGATTTTCTTAATCCTCTTTTTCTTTTGGTTGATTTAGAAGTGAGAATATGTGATTTAAAAGCTTTGTTACGTTTGATTTTACCAGAACCAGTTTTTCTGAATGTTTTACTGGCACCGCGATTACTTTTCATTTTTGGCATTATAACACCTATCTATTTTTTCTTTTTACCTTTAATTGGCGCAAGAATGGCTTGCATTGCTCTACCTTCAAATTTAGGTTCCTGTTCAACCTTTGCAACATCATCCAATCGTTCAATAAACTTCTTCAACAACGCCTCACCTAATTCTGTATATGCTAATTCCCTACCTTTAAATATAACCGATACTTTTACTTTATTTCCTTCTTCAATAAAATTAACAGCGTGTCTTGCTTTGAAATCGAAATCGTGTGTGTCAGTATTAGGATGAAGTCGTATTTCTTTTAATACACTTACCTGCTGTTTTTTCTTTTGAAGTTTTTCTCTCTTTTGTTGTTCGTACGCAAACTTACCAAAGTCAATTATTTTACAAACCGGAGGTGTTGCCTGAGGGGCAATTTCGACTAAATCCATACCAGCTTCTTCCGCTTTTTTTAGAGCATCTTTAATCGAAACAATTCCTAATTGTTCTCCGTTTGCATCGATGAGCCTAACTTCAGGAATTCGGATTTCCTGGTTAACTCGAAATTTAACTTGAGTAATAAATAACCTCCTTAGTTATGATTAATTCTATTGTTTATTTCGTGTACAATCTGATTCTTAAACTCAGTTAAACCTATACTTCCTTTATCACCAACTTTATGTTGTCTTACTGAAACTGTTCCGGATTTTTTTTCCTTTTCTCCAACAATTAACATGTAAGGAACTTTTTGAGTTTCCCAATCGCGTATTTTATAACCGATCTTTTCATTCCTTTCATCAAGTTCAACACTAATACCTTCAGACTTTAGTTCATTAAATACTTTTCTTGCATAATCAAAATGATTTTGTGAAACCGGGACAACAGCAACCTGAACCGGAGCTAACCAGGCTGGGAATGCACCGCCATAATGTTCGATTAAAATTCCCATGAATCGTTCAATAGATCCTAATAAAGCTCTATGAACCATATAAGGCTGATGCTCTTTACCATCTTCACCAATATACTTCATTTCGAATCTCTGAGGAAGATTAAAATCGAACTGAATTGTACTTAGTTGCCATTCACGTCTCAATGCATCCTTAATTTTAATATCTATTTTAGGACCATAGAAAGCTCCGCCACCTTCATCAATTTCGTATTCAACATTTTCACGTTCAAGTGCATGCTTAAGTGAATCAGTAGCAATTTGCCAGAGACTATCATCACCAACCGATCCTTCAGGTTTTGTAGCAATAAAAAATTTCAGATCGTTAAAACCAAATGCTAAAAGAATACTTCTCGAAAACCGGAGTACTTCAATTACTTCATCTTCTATTTGTTCTTTAGTACAGAAAATATGTGCATCGTCTTGAGTAAAACCGCGAACCCTGAGCAATCCATGCAGCACACCGCTTTTTTCATATCGGTAAACAGTTCCCAATTCAGCCCATCGAAGAGGAAGATCTCTATATGAATAAAGTTTGGTCTTATAAATCATAATATGGAACGGACAATTCATTGGTTTTACATAATAATCCTGTTCATCAATATTCATTGGTGAGTACATGCTTTCTTTATAGAACCCAAGATGACCACTTGTTTCCCATAACCAGCTTTTACCCATATGAGGAGAATAAAGAAGATCATAACCGTTATCCAGATGCTCTTTTCTCCAAAATGTTTCAATTGTATTTCTAATACGAGCACCTTTAGGATGCCAGTAAATTAATCCAGCTCCGGTTTCTTCGTGAATACTGAATAGGTCGAGTTGCTTACCAAGTTTACGATGATCTCTTTTTTTAGCTTCTTCTAAAAATAGAAGATAATCATCAAGCATCTTCTTCTTAGGAAATGATATGCCGTAAATTCTTTGCATCCTTTTATTTTTTTCGTCTCCCCGCCAATAGGAACCGGATACATTAAGAAGTTTTAAATATTTTATCTTGCCTACATCCGGTATATGCGGACCTGTACATAAATCAGTGAACTCACCTTCGTCGTAAATACTTATTATTTCATTCTGATCGTCTAGTTCGCTAAGGATTTCTAACTTGTAGTTATCCGCTTTCTTCTCGAAGAATTTTACTGCATCAACTTTGCTGAGTTCTGTGCGTTTAAATGGATTTTTCTTCTGCGAAATTTCTATCATCTTGTTTTCTATTTTTACAAGATCTTCCTCTGTTAAAGTAGAATTAATATCGATATCGTAATAAAAACCTGAATCGATAGCAGGACCAACTCCAAACTTAGCTTCCGGATAAATGGATTGCACAGCATGAGCCATTAAATGAGAAGTAGAATGCCAATAAGTTTCTTTACCTTCGTTTGAGTCGAAAGTAAAAATCTGTAAAGAGGAATCCTTATCAACTTTTGTAGAAAGATCTTTTACTTCGCCATCAATTTTAGCAACAAGAGCTTCATCGGCTAATTTAGATGAAATTTTTTGTGCAATTTCAAAAGCACTAATTCCCTTTTCAAATTCTCTTACAGAGCCGTCGGGTAATGTTATTTTTATATTTTCCATATTAATTTCAAAGTCAAAAAAAAACGGAGATAACTCCGATTGTGTGTGGGTTCTATAGGGCTCGAACCTATGACCTTCTGCACGTCAAGCAGACGCTCTAGCCAACTGAGCTAAGAACCCAAAACTTATTGCGTCATTTTATTTACGCCTATTAGAATAAGTTATTAAGTACCGAGGGCCGGACTCGAACCGGCACGGGTGTTAACACCCACAGGATTTTAAGTCCTGTGCGTCTACCAATTCCGCCACCCCGGCAAAATTGAGTGCAAATATAATCTTTTTTTGTCAATTATTGCAATATTTAATTGTAATGAAAGAAAATTTAATGATAACATGAGAAAAAAATTTTACTAATAAAGTATTAAACGACAGATAATTTGCATAGGAAAAATGAAACTACTATTTTTGCATCACTTTTTACGGGCCCATAGCTCAGTTGGTTAGAGCAGCTGACTCATAATCAGCGGGTCGGAGGTTCAAGTCCTTCTGGGCCCACAAAAAACCCCGATTAAAATCGGGGTTTTGTTTTTTACTTTATTTCGATTGTTTTTGGTTTTATTCTTTCATGTTTTGGAAGTTTTACCTGAAGAATTCCGTTTTCAAGTTTTGCATCAACTTTCGATTCATCAATACTTTCTGATATTTTGAATCTTCGATAGAAATTGCCCACCTCCATTTCTTTAAGAACGTATTTACGGTTAATCAATGTTTCAAAGTCTACACGACCCATAATAACAAGATTTCCGTCTTCAAGTTTAATTTTAACATTTTCTTTTGTTACACCGGGTAAATAAGCTGATAAGAAATAATCATCTGCTGTTTCATAGATATCAATTGATGGAGCTATCCATGATTCTCTTTCTAAAGCTTCATCCCAGTTTCTTGAGGATCTTACTTCAACTGCTTCTTTATTTTGTACCATTTTTTTCTCCTTTTTTTGTTTGAAACTTATTTTTTATCGTCATCAACTACTTCATAAGATGCGTCCTGAACTTCTTTATCATCTTTCTTTTGTGAAGTCTGTTCTTCAGCATGCGGAGGTTGTTCTGCGGTCTGTTGACCGGTAGGTCCCTGCTGCTGATATAGATTCTGTGAAATTTCATTCCACACTTTTGTTAAACCATCTGTTGCAGATTTAATTACATTAGAGTCATTGGTTTTCAATGCATCTTCAACCTTAGAGATTTCGCTTTCAAGTCTGCTCTTTGCATCTGCCGGAATTTTATCTCCAAGTTCCTGAATCTGTTTCTTTGTCTGGAAAACGAGATTATCAGCATTGTTTCTAATCTCAACAACTTCTTTCTTTTTCTTATCTTCTGCAGCATGTTCTTTAGCTTGCTGTTTCATTTTTTCAACTTCATCTTTAGAAAGTCCACTTGAGGAAGTAATTCTAATACTCTGTTCTTTGTTTGTTGCTTTATCTTTGGCAAAAACATTTAATATACCATTTGCATCGATATCGAAAGAAACTTCTATTTGTGGAATTCCGCGAGGTGCAGGTGGAATACCATCAAGATGAAATCTTCCTAATGTTCTATTATCAGCTGCCATTGGTCTTTCACCTTGAAGAATGTGAATTTCAACCGAAGGTTGATTATCGGATGCAGTTGAAAAGACTTCGCTCTTTCTTGTTGGAATAGTAGTATTAGAAGAAATTAAAACTGTCATAACCCCACCAAGAGTTTCTATACCAAGAGAAAGCGGAGTGACATCAAGCAATAAAACATCTTTTACATCACCGGCTAAAACACCGCCTTGAATAGCAGCACCAACAGCTACTACTTCATCAGGATTAACACCCTTATGCGGCTCCTTACCAAAAATTTGTTTAACTATTTCCTGAACCTTAGGAATTCTTGTTGAACCGCCGACAAGGATAACTTCATCAATTTGTGATGCAGATAGTCCGGCATCTTTAATAGCTTTTTCGCATGGTCCGATTGTTCTCTGGAAAAGATCATCAACTAATTGTTCGAATCTGGAGCGTGTAATAGTAACATTTAAGTGCTTTGGACCATCTTGAGTTGCCGTTATAAACGGTAGATTAACATCTGTTTGAATTGAAGATGAAAGTTCAATCTTAGCTTTTTCGGAAGCTTCTTTCAATCTTTGAAGAGCCATAGGATCTTTTCTTAAATCAATTCCTTCCTGTTTCTTAAATTCATCGGCAAGAAAATCGATTAATCGTTGATCAAAATCGTCACCACCGAGGTGCGTATCACCATTAGTAGATTTTACTTCGAAAACACCTTCCCCAATTTGAAGGATTGAAATATCGAATGTACCGCCACCGAGATCATAAACAGCAACTGTCTGATCTTTATGTTTTTTATCCAAGCCATATGCAAGAGCCGCAGCGGTAGGTTCATTTATAATTCTCTTAACTTTTAATCCAGCTATCTCACCGGCATCTTTGGTTGCCTGTCTTTGAGCGTCATTAAAGTAAGCCGGTACAGTAATAACAGCTTCAGAGACTTCCTGACCCAGATAATCTTCTGCAGTCTTTTTCATCTTTTGTAATATCATTGCAGAAATTTCCGGAGGTGAATAAAGTCTATCTGTAACTTTTACACGAGTAGATCCATTATCTCCGCCAACTATTTCATATGGTACTTCTTTAGTTTCAGTATCAACTTCATCAAGTCTTCTACCCATAAAACGTTTAATTGAAAAAATAGTATTTCTGGGGTTAGTAACAGCTTGTCTTTTGGCGGGTTGTCCAACCAACCTTTCGCCAGTTTTAGTAAATGCAACAATCGAAGGAGTAGTTCTACCACCTTCAGAGTTTGGAATTACAACCGGTTCATTACCTTCCATTACTGCAACGCAAGAATTTGTAGTACCTAAATCAATACCTATAATCTTTCCCATTTTTTCCTCTTTCAGTTATATTGTTAAATGTGAAAGAGCTGAAGCAATTACTTCAGCTCTATTACTTTCTCATTCTTCGGTTTTGGTTCTAACTTCTCGAGATGTATCTTAAGAATTCCATCTTCAAATTTTGCATCAACTTTTTCAGAATCAACATCCGATGGTAATGTAAAACATCTCTTAAAATTTCCGAAAACTCTCTCTGATCTGTAATAATTTTTTTCTTTTACTTCATCTTCTTTTTTCTTTTCCCCTTCAATTGTCAAAATGTTATCTTGCAATGTAATTTTTAAGTTATCTTTTTTGATACCGGGAATTTCGGCAATTACATTGAAAGATTTTTCATCTTCGGAAATATCAATGCGGGGATTAAAATTATCAGTAAAGGTAAATCCGAAATTTGTAAAATCATCAAAGTATCTCTGAATTCTATCATGGATACTTTCAATTTCTCTTAAGGGTTCAAATTTAATGAGTGTCATATTAACCTCCTATTTTGTTTTTGACACTATTATTACAACCATTATGCCAAATTACTTTTGAACCATTAACTATATGAATAATAATAACTTAGCAAAATTGTGGTGATTTAAGAGTTAGATTGTCTGTCAAAATGTTTGACTAATTGGCAGCCATCTACTGTTTTTTTGGCAGAAATGCTGAATATTTATCAAAAGTTTGGAGGAACTGTGTTCAAGATTGAAGAATTTGACATCAAGTTAGACACTGAAGTAATTGGACGTAATTTTATTTATAGTGATGAAGTAGAGTCCACTAATTCTGTTCTACTTAACAGCAAAGAATTTAATCAACATGGGACGGTATTATTAGGAGAATTTCAAACTAAAGGAAGGGGAAGAAAAGAAAGATCATGGGTAAGTAATGCGGGTCAGAATCTTACTTTTTCAATTCTAATAAAGGATGATCTCAAAGAACACAAAATCAATTTAGTCAATCTGGGCTCATCACTGGTTGTTGCACAAGCACTGGAAAACCTATTCCAGTTGAATATAGAATTAAAATGGCCAAATGATGTTCTTGTTGAAAAGAAAAAAATTGCCGGCATTTTGCTCGAGTCCACTTCTAAAGGAAGTAAAATAAACAGAGTTGTAATTGGTATCGGGATAAATGTAAATCAGCCAAACTTTCCCGGAAAGTTTGATATTCAACCTACATCCGTTCGCAAAGAATTTAAGGAGCTTGTTAGTAGAGAAAGATTATTAAGTGAAATTCTTAACCTGTTTGAAGATATGCTGGAAACATGGAAAAAAGAGCCGAAAAAAATTCTGAATGATTGGCGTAATAGATGTAAAATGATTGGAGAAAGAATAAAAATTATTGATGGCGAAAAGCAAAAGTCGGGCGTGTTTAATGACATTGATGAAGATGGTTTTTTAGTACTGAAAATTGCAGACAAATTAGAGAAGATTCACTTTGGCGATGTAAGTTTAAGATGAGAATGAAAGGATAATACTGCAAATGAAAGTTTACTTTGATAATGCTGCGACAACGCGTCCCCACCCAAAAGTAATTGAAGCTATGATCCCGTATTTATCAAGCGAGTATGGGAATCCATCATCAATCCATTCCTTTGGAAGAAAAGCGCGAGTATTAGTTGAAGAGGTAAGAGAATTAATTGCAAATTTTATAGGAGCTAATGCAAGCGAAATATATTTTACCAGCGGCGGTACTGAAGCAAATAATTTTATTGTGGGTGGAATTCCGAAAGCCGATTTTATTGAAAGAAAAAGGAACAGCATATTAGTAACGAGTGCAGATCACCATAGTGTAATTGATACAGCAATTGAATTAAATAAGATAGGTTTATCAACTCGGTTGGCTCAGGTTGATCATACTACCAAAGTGGTAATTGAGAACTATAAAAATTTGTTAGATAGTACTACTTCCCTTGTATCCGTAATTCACATTAATAATGAGACAGGATCAATTAATAACATTAAAGAATTAGCAAGCGATGCCCATCAAATAAATTCCTATTTTCATTCCGATGCTGTTCAAAGTTTCGGGAAATTTACAATTAATGTAAGCGAATTAAGTCTCGATGCACTTACTGCCTCCGCTCATAAAATTAATGGTACCAAAGGAATTGGATTTGCCTATATTAAAAGTGGAACACCTGTAAACCCTTTAGTTATTGGGGGATCACAGGAACGTAATAGAAGAGGTGGAACGGAAAATGTTGCAGCTATCGCCGGTTTAGCGGAAGCTGTAAGGATAGCCGAATTAAATATGAATTATAACTTCGATCATGTTAAAAACCTGAGAAAATTATTTCTTGACGGAATTAAAGTAATCGACAATAAAGGGATAAAAATAAACGGTGGTGCTGATGCAAATCCTTACATTCTCAGTATTACCTTTCTCTCTAATTATTACCAGAATGATTCAGAAGCAATGCTGATGTTTTTAGATATCCATGGAATTGCAGCATCGAATGGCGCAGCTTGTACATCAGGAACAATAAAACCGTCTCATGTAATTTTAGCTACTGGGTACCCTGAAGATGATGCGCGCGGCACAATCAGGTTTTCATTTTCCGCAGAAAATACTTTTAAGGAAGTAAATTATACTTTAGAAATACTTAGTAACCTTGCAAAAAAATTCCGCAAGTGATCATGTTAAATAATCTATTAGTTGAGAGACCTTCTCTTTCAACTGTTTCCTGTTTACAATAAAATCGACAAAACCATTTTCCAATAAAAATTCAGAGCGTTGAAATCCCTGTGGAAGGTCCTTACCAATTGTCTGTTTAATAACGCGTGGACCCGCAAATCCAATTAATGCTTTAGGTTCAGCTATAATAACATCACCAAGCATTGCATAACTTGCTGTAACGCCTCCTGTAGTTGGATCAGCTAATATAGAAATAAAAGGAATTTTTGAATCAGCAAGTCGAGCAAGCCGGGAACTTGTTTTTCCCATCTGCATAAGCGAGAAAGCACCTTCCATCATTCTTGCCCCGCCGCTCTGGCTGATAATTATCAGTGGGATTTTTTCATCATATGCTACATCAATAATTCTGGCAATTTTTTCTCCAACAACAGAACCCATACTTCCGCCAATAAAACCGAAATCCATACAAGCAAAAGCAATTTTCTTATTATCAATCTTTCCGGTTCCGGTTCTCACCGCATCATTCATTCCGGTTTTCTTTATTGTAGTGTTTATTCTATCCGAATATTTCTTTGTATCACTAAATTCAAGAGGGTCACCGGATTTCATTTTTTTATCATATTCTTTAAAGCTGCTCTTATCAAACAGAACTGAGATGTATTGTTCACTACCAATCCTGAAATGATAATTACATTTCGGACAGACCCAAATATTTACTTCCAATTGTTTATTATGAATTATTTCTCCGCACTCTTCGCATTTAGACCATTGGCCATCGGGGATATCCGATTTCTTACTTTCAGGAGAAATATTTTCTTTATTTCTTTTAAACCATCCCATTTATTTTTTCTTCTCGATATTAGCAAATATAGTAATTATATGACGGGGTTCTGTCGGATCGTTTGTTAACAACATAACTGTTCTGGTTAATTTACCTGATCGGTCAGCAGTATCAAGTTCTATTCGTAAGGTGCCCGATTCTCCCGGCCCCAGTTTTTTACTGCTTAATAAAGTTGTTGTACAATCACAAGTTGATTTAATGTCGGTAATTTCAAGCGTACCGCTTCCAACATTTTGGAAGACAATTTTTGCTAATTGAATTTTGCCCTCTTCAACTGTTCCAAAATCGATCTGATTCTTTTCTAATTTCATTTTTGGAACTTTACCGGTTGGATTACTGATCTTTTCAACAATTAATGCCGAGAATGAAAGTCTTAATTGAGGTAAATCAGGATCATTTGAAAAAACATATACATATTTCTGTTGAAAACCCATTCTATTACTCGAATCGAATTCAACTTTGATAGTTGTTTTTTCACCCGGCTTAAGAAGTTTTTTAGCCGGCTGGGCTGCTGTGCAACCACAAGAGGCTTGAATCCTATCAATCTTAAGATCGGCATTACCTGTATTAACTATTTCGTATGTGTGAGAAACAACCTGCCCTTCAAGAATCTCTCCAAAATTATGTTCAGGATTCGATGAAATAATTTTAGGAACTGACTGCTGAGCCGATAAAAATGATACGGCAATAAGGCAAAATGTAATAAACAACTTTTTCATTGTTTTACCCTGGCTAAAAACTGTTTTAAGTAAAATGGTTCTAAATAATCGTAGTCAAAAGTTAATAAATCCTTCCCAAAAAAATAAGAATATCTGCAAATATTATAAGCATCCGGTCCAATTACTTTTTTAGAAGGAATATTAAGATCTACATCACTAAAAACTAACTCCTGGGATGTAATTATTTGTTCGACTTCATTTTTTTTCACCAATGATAATTCTTTAATAGAACGAATTCCTTTCTCATCGTAATTAAACCTTGCAAAATATAGATCATCCATACTGGCATTCTTAACAATTGCAAAGTTTGAGTTAGCCGGAACAAAATCCGAAATCTGAAGAGACATTGCATTAAAAGTTGGAACCGGGACAATAGGAAGATTGCTTCCAAAACCAATTCCCTTGGCAGTAGTAAGTCCAATTCTTAATCCGGTAAAAGAGCCCGGACCAATAGAAACAGCGATGTGAGATAATTTTGTTAATTCAATACCAGCTTCTTTTAATAATATATCTATAAGGTTAAGTATTTTCCTGGAATGTACATGCTTCTCAAGAATATTAATTTCGTAGAAAGTTGTATCGTTAACCATGAGTGCGACACTGCACAGTTCACCTGAAGTTTCAATTCCTAATATTGGCAAACCAGTATTCATACTTTTTTAATAGTTATTTTTCTCTTAATTGAATCAATAAAATTGAATTGTACTTCATAATAATGCCGGGGAATAACTTCCCTCCACAAATCCGCCCATTCTATAAAAATTATTGCTTCAACATCATTTGTATAATCATCAATTCCTATATCATATAATTCATTTAGATTTTTGATCCTGTAGAAATCGAAATGATAAACCTTTTCATTTCCTTCATATTCGTTTACAATAGCGAAGCTGGGACTTGAAACATTATTTATTCCTAAAGTTGAGCAAAAACTTCTAACAAAAAAAGTTTTACCGCTTCCCAGATTTCCTGTTAGCAATATAATATCACCGGGTGAAATTTTTTCTGAAAATGATTTTGCAACGTTTTCAGTTTCCTTTTCACTTTCAACAATAATTTCATAAGGAAGGTTTATCAAGCTTTGCTCTCCATTGTAATTACAGGAAGAATCATTTCCTCCATAGAAATTCCACCGTGCTGAAAACTATCTTTATAGTAACTCAGATATTTATGATAATCCGTCGGGTAAATGAAATAATAATCCTCCTTTGCAATAATATAACTTACAGCAACACTATGTTTAGGAAGTTTATAATCCGCCGGCTGCTTAATAAAAATTGCACTTTTTTCATCCACCTTTAAATTTCTTCCGAACTTGAATCTTAAATTCGAAGAGGCTTCTTTATCACCAAGAACTTTTGCTCCGCGGATCGCTCTAATACTTCCGTGGTCGGTTGTAACAATAACCTTAGCTTTTGGAATCGTAGCAATTGCCCTGAATGCATTGAGCAGGTATGAATGCTGAAACCAGCTGTTGGTTAACGAACGGTATGCCGATTCATCAGGTGCAATTTCTTTTAGTATTTGCGAATCGGACCTTCCATGTGCAATCATATCAAGAAAATTTACAACGACCGCCATTAAATGAGTTTTTTTGTGAGAAAGAATATTCTGTTCAAATGATCGTCCAACATCGGGATCAATTATCTTAACGTATTTCAATTCATTATTAAGCTGAACCTTTTTTCTATTCAATAATAACTGGAGTAAATCTTTCTCATATTTATTCATACTGTTTTCGTCATCACTCATCGATCCCCAGAGGTTGGGATATTGCTTTTCAATTTCAGACGGAAATAATCCCGCAAAGAGTGCATTACGTGAATAAGGCGTTGCGGTCGGTAGTATTGAATAATAATAATCTTTCTGGATATTAAATAAATTGATTAAATGCTTTTCCATTAAGAGCCACTGGTCTAACCGCAAACAATCAATAACAAAGTAGAATAGCGGTCCGTTAAATTTGTTCAAAAACGGCAGCACATACTTTTCAGTAACCTGTGTAGATAGAACCGGTGAATCTTCAGAACCAACCGTATTGATCCAGTTTTTATATTCTTTTTCAACGAATTTAGAAAATTCCTGGTTACATTCTTTTTTTTGTTCAACAAGTGTCTGGCGTAAATTTATTTCCGGATGTGTATCAAGTTCCATATCCCAATTGACAAGTTTAAGATAGATTTCAATCCACTCGTCAAAATCGGGACCCGATAACAGCTGATTTGAAATTTCCCTGAAATCGTTCAGGTAATCTTTAGCAACATACTCTACGGAAATTTTTTTACTTTCAAGAAGCTTTTTGCAAACCATCAATACCTGGGACGGAACAACTGGTTTAATAAGATAATCGCTAATCTTACTACCAATTGCATCGTGCATAAGGGATTCTTCTTCACTTTTAGTAATCATCACAATAGGAATATTTGGCGAGATTTCTTTTATTTGAGCAAGTGTTTCAAGTCCTCCCAACCCCGGCATCATTTCATCTAAAAAAATGAGGTCGAAAGAATTATTTCTTACTTCTGTTATCGCATCTTCACCGTTAGTAACGGTATCAACATCGTATCCTTTTTCATTAAGGAAAATGATGTGCGAACGAAGTAATTCGATCTCGTCGTCAACCCACAAAATTCTGTTTCTTTTCATTTTATCCTGAAGATAGTGTTCAATTTTACTGAATGGCAATATGAAGGTCAATTCCAGCTTCGTTTGTAACGGTTGGTATTAATCTCGAAGCTCCTTCCGGATCGATACTTGTTCTTCTATAAAATATTGTTAAAGTAACTCTCGAACTCATTACATATTTAATTCTCGGTTCAATAGTTGTGTTCGTCTTTCCTTCCTGTGGCTTACCTTCTTCTTTAAAATTATCCATCTCGTAAATAAGGCTTGATGTTTTTCCACTTGTATAGGATAGAGAAATTTCAATATCGTTCTTTAATGAAATTCCGAATAAAGGTAACTCAAAACCAGATTTGGTATAAGTTGCAGAGATATTAATATCACGATTAAACGACTCAGTAATATTTCTTGTAGAAGCCCCGAGACTGAATGCAGATTTTGTAGAAAACCTTACAGTGCTCTGGAAATTTCCACCGAAAAGATTTTCGAATTGTAAAGTCATTCCGATTAATGGCTGGAACCCGTAATCAATTCTTTGGGATTGGACTTCCTGTAATCCGTCGGGATTAATTTTCCATCCTTCGCTGTAATTTGAGGTATAAGCATGTTGCAATGTAACGCGCTTAGCAAAACTAAAAATGGAATATTTTTCCAAACCTGTCCAATTAAAATTCCAGTTTGGACGGGGAATATATTTAGAGATTTTAGAGATCAATGGTATTTTAGAAATAACAGAAATAGTTTCGAACCCTTCAACAAAAGCATTTGCAAGACTTGCATTTGGGTCGGCTGCCTTTTTATCGTATAGTTCACTAACTTTTTTAATTCCATTATCAAGGAACGATAAGAAGAATACCGGCGGTAACGTTAAAAATGATCTGTCAATTGTTCCAGTAGAAACTAAATTAGTTATTTTAACATTTCCAAACTCATCGGTCTGCATATTAATATTTTTCGTTATTCCCCAACCGACTTTCCAGTTAATATCTATTTGAGCACCTTCCCACAAAGGTCGTGAAGTTTTGAAATCCAGATCATTCTTATGAGAATAACTATCCATCAAATTTCCGTTAATTGCCCTTGGCCCAATATCATTAGATAAACCGAGCATAAACAATCTTGACGGACCTTTAGAAGGCGACTGTTTTATACCCCAGAAATTATTAAATCCTGTTCCCTCACCTTCCAGACTTCCACCCGAATAAGTACTGTTCTGGGAAAAGTTCACAGAGATCTGATCATAATCGAGCAGCAACCACTTAAAACCATACTTAATAATTTCTAAACTTTTATCTAATGTACTTGGTCCTTCTTCTTTTACTTCAAGATCTTCATCTAAAACAATATTAGAATCTTTAACAGCAACAGAATCTTTTACTATCGTTGTATCCGGGAGAACCTCTCCAACTCTTTCAACATCGCGGGTAACAGGTAACTGCTTATTTTCTTCGGTTCCGGTTCTTTGAGTTTGACTTCTTCTTCCACCTCTACCACCTTCCTGTGGTTGCTGAATCTGAGGTGCGGGAGTAGTTTCCTGGAACAATGGTGCAAAAATAGATTTTAATCGAATATTCAAACTCGCAGAAAATCTGTTTGAATAACCGGCGCTTCTTCCAAGTTCTTCCTGCTGGAAATTATTCTGCCAGCTATACGATGCAGAATATGAAGTGTTAATGCTAAGGTAACGACTCAAATCCCAGATAGAAGGTAATTTTGGATTTGCACGTAAATCAAAACTTTGCTTATAACTAAAATCCCGCCCAAAGAATGCACCGCCGAATATATCGTTCCATATTTCACCTTCGGATCTTTCAAAATTTTCTACAGTTAGTAAATAAGCAAGTGTGGAAGAGATATCAAAATTATAAGCAAGAGAGAGGTTTAAAAATCCTCCTTCGGTAAATGCCCAGTTAAATCCTGCTCCTCTTGTTGAAGTAAAATCCCTTGTAATATTTGGCTTGGTACCAAAAATTCTATTTTGAGTAAAGTTTCTTTTTCTGCTCGCTGTTACAGAACCAGTTATTGATTGCGGTGCAAAATAAACTTTTACATCTTTATAGTCTGAAAAGAGTCCTATAAAATCTCCTATTAATGGTATATCCAATGGTTTGAAGTAGAGATCCCTACTTAGTGCAACTGAATAATTTGCATTAGCATTCCAGATCCAGCTATTGCTCGTTTCAACAGTTGGCGACCTACCGGCAGTTTTATTGTAATTAAATCCGAAACTTAGATTATTAAATATATCGTTGATATACCATTCCTCGGTGGGAATTTTTATTCTAATATTGGATAGTGTCCATGTTTCAGAAACGTTGATTGTTTGAGTTTCCCTTTTAAGATTTTCTACTGCATCATCAATTATTTCTTCAGATACTTTTTGTTCGGCAAGAATCTTTCGCATTTCATTTTGTGCTTCATCAACTTTTATATCCGTCCCCGGTAAAAAGATTGGATTTGTAGACTGCTCATTTCTAATATAAGAAATCCTTAGATTACTGCCGGGCAAATTAATCGGTAATAATTTGATAACATCCAGATCAGCAGAAAGAGCCCACGATAAGTTATTCTGTCTGCTTCCGAACCGATCTGCAAGTTTGTGGAAATAAGGATTTGTCTGACTAACATTAAGACTAACGGTTGCAAGATCAGCAAGTTTTAAGGATGAAGTTGCACTATAAGCCCAACCGGGCGTTGCATCGGCTTCCAGCACTCTAAGCTCGTTTATCCAGACACTACCCGAAACACGATTCCCTTTTGTTCCTTTATCGGATGGATTTATAATTCCTATTGTAAAGAATGTAACTCTTGTAAGTGTTGGATTACCAAGAACACCATAAAAGTGTCCTTCTTTTCCTTCAACAGGAACTCTGTAAATCGATTTAATATTTGTAGTGTCTCTCCTCTGTTTTATAGCAGTCAATTCAGAGAAGATTAGCTTAACTTCATTCCAATCTCCTCTAACAGGTTGACGGTACTCATAAAAATTCAGTGAGTCCGAACCGAACCTCATATATACTTCTGATGAATAATTGGTAGGGCCCCTGTAATAAGAAACGGAGCCCGGACTAATAGAATCCAGATCGCCGTGAATAAATAATTTCATCTCTTTGTAATTGAATACATCGAGCGGTTTATACAAATACCTTACAATTTCTCTCTTATCACCGTCTTCCAGATTTTTTAACAGAAGGTTTAACGCCTGTTCATTTTTAAATATTTCATAATCAGGTTTAGACCTATCTCGTTCTCTCTGAACACCGGGTGGCGAAGTATATTCCGGATTCTCTTCAATACTTATTGTTGATACGGTAAGAACTTCATCGTCAATAGTAACTTTTTGATCCAGAACTTTCTGCCACTGATTACCAACAAGATTCATTTCTGCAAAACGAATATGGACATCCTGATCGGCACCGGCTACCCAGAAACGGATAAATTCAACAACAGAGAAACTTGGATTTCCTTCCTTCATTACAAAATCTTTTAATGGAATTTTGAACAGGAACCATCCGTTGTTGCCGCTTCCCTGAATAAATGGATTTGTCGTTCTATTGGTATCGAGAGGAATTTCGTATCTGAAATAACTATTAACTAGATCTAATGTAAAATTGCGGTTAAGATCCTCGGAATCGGGTAATCTACCCTGATCAATTGACTTGGCATTTCTTTCAGTACCGTTAACACGTGAGTAATCTGCATTCGTGGTTAATTGAAATGCATAATTATCATTACTGGGATCTGGATTTGTGGTTGCATTATAACCGGGCTCTTCATTATCAAACAAACCATCAATACCGGTATCTTCGCCATCATCAACAAGGTCATTCAAATTTTTGTCCTCTGTATCCAACCTTCCGTTTGGAATTACATCCTCGCTAATCTGACCAAGGTCGATATTCAATTTAAGATTTGCCGGTGCCCTTACAATTTTTACCCAGAACTCTATGAACTCAATATTTTCTTCAATTAGATTATTGGCAGTAGAAGATAAATACTTCATCATACCGCCCCAATTTTTAGATCGGTCGCTTAGATTAGGGAACCAATTATATGGACCTCTTTCATTTGGTAGAAATCTATAATCAAGAACGGTAATAAAATTATCATCGGGAGTAGCTTTTTTTCTATCACCAAAAATTTCTTTAACAGTTACATCGGATGGCGTTACGTTATACCAAAAGGACTTTGCTTTGTAGTTCATCTGAGCATTTTGAGGCTGTGCTTCTCTTGGATTGTTAAATAAAGGTAAATTACTTATAAAAGGTAATTTTGTTGGAATGCTAATATCTCTCCATGAATTATACGGCATACCAAGCGGAATTATTTTTTTAGCTCCTTCAAAATCGTCGACATATGCAATGCTTCTACCATCATCGCTTGCTATTGTACTTTTCTTTGTATTGGGATCCGGATTTATATAAGCATATTCAGCACTCATAGTAAAAGTTGAAGGTGCACTGGTTGAAATAACTTTATCGAGTAACTTTGTAACAAATGGAAGATCAATTCTTGTATTGAAATCGATACCAAATATTGAATTATTAAGGGGCTCCTCACCAATTCTTACTTTATCACTCAAAGTCTGCTGATTAAGATTTAAAAATGAAAATCCAAGTGACGTTTCCCGGCTTATATCTAAAAGACCTCTTAAACCAAGAAGAGTTTTAGATGCAAGCTGGAAAAGATCGTTTTGTTCATAAGAAATACGTAAGTCGGCACCGGGTACCAATGCTTCATCCTTACGTATAATAATCTGCCCGAGATTATAATCGACAGTATAATCAACACCTTCTTTAAGCTGCATACCACCAAGCATAACCTTAACAGAGTTTTCAACAACATTGAAACCAAGACTGTAAACCGATGAAACCGATGCAGAGTATTCCCCGCCTAAAATAAATTTATCTTTTGCACGATCCTGTTTTGCGAAAGTAACGGTAGTATCATAAATCGCCTGATATTTCAACGATTGATCAAGCTGAGTTGGGAAATCTCTACCAAATGGTTGCAGTACTGGAAAGATGATTTCGCCGGTTCCCGGTAATACTGTCCTATTAGGGAAATAATCGAATGTTCCATCGGGCTGAGTGCTTGTTCTACTCTTATCAGTTTTATCCAGACCAAATGCCTGAAGTAATTTTACACCGTTAATTTCATTTTGTGCTTCACCGCCTTCAATCTGGAATCGGATATCGAATGTGAACCCTTCTTCTTTAATATCCCTTCCACCAACGGGGTAGATATTTCTTAGTTGAAGTTTCCATGCATCTTTAAATTGTGGCTGTAAGTTTGGAGGTTTAATAAGTCTTAAAACCACACGGGCTGTTGTATCTGCACCTACATCTTGAATAAATTCGCCGAAGTAAATATCGTCTTCGGATAATTGAGTAGGACCTTCTAATCTGAATGCCGCAGCTATTGCATCCTGATCCTGAATCTGTGTTTTAAATGTTATGAAACCCGCCTGTGGATGAAATTCATAATCAACACCTTGCTGCAATAACACAAATCGTCTGTCAATTTCCCTTGTACCGGGTATTGATTGTAAAGTACTATCTCTAAGGTCGTTATATTTTTGATTTTTTGTACGCCGCCTTAGATCAATATATGCATTAGCTTTTCTTTCATTTGGATTTACAAGACCTGTTATTGTCTTCCATACTTGAATATCTTTTACTACCAGTGAATCTCTTTGCCTTGGAACAGGATTACTGAAAATATCCTGAAATAATCCAAGGTTAGGATCTGCATAAACAGGAAGAATAAAAAAGTGATTTTGCGAATAGTCATATGCTCGTATTTCAAACTTTTGAGCTTTTGCCCCGCCGCTAACATTAACCTCCTGTACTTCCCCTTTTTTCTGTGAAGCAAGAGCAGTTAAACTGAACGGACCCATTTTCATTAACGCCTTAACTCCAAACAAAGCTTCGCTTCCGCCAATTAATGGAGATGTTTGAAGTGATACGTTACCGGCTTCTACACTTTGAATTATTTCGTCATCGAAACCTGTATATTTTATTTTCAGCTGGTTTTCGAATTGAAACTGTCGCTCTGTATTCCAGTCGGCTGAAATTGTAAGCTTTTCACCAATAGTTCCGTTAAGATTAATCTGAACCGTTTGCTTGAAATCAGGTTCATTACGGGTGTTGCCGAGTGCAGAGGTTGTAATTCCGGAAGTAGTTTCATTTCTCCATGCACCATGAATATCAACTGCACCGGCAATTTTCAGATTTATTTTAGGTGTGCCGAAAATACTTAAAAATGATGCACTCGGTAATGGGATTTCTATATTGGTAATATCAGTTAATAACTGGCCAAGATCTTTTTTCTCATCCTTCAGTTTATATTCATAACCTTTATCTTCCCAGAGTTTTCTTGTTATTGCATCTAATCGTAGTTGGATATACTCCTCAATTGGAATTTCCAGAATTGGTTTAACAACCTGTCCGCCGATTGATTCTTTAATTATAACCTTTGTGCCGGTAGAGTCTAATTCAACAAGTCTTGTTAAAGTTGCTGCAGAAGGTCTTAACAGAAGTGGAGAAAAACGTCTTTCTCTAAAACTTACGGTGTAATCATCTTTGCCGGAATATCTGAAATGTTGTAGCCGGGCTGTAGAATCCTGTGATAGTGAATCAATTCTGCGAAGTGAATCATCCCTCGCTTTGAATTTTATCGAATCGCTTTTTGATATTTTTAATAAAGTTGTATCGGGTACAATAGAAGAATCTGATCTAACAGTAGAATCGGGTGAATTAAAAAATGATTTTAGAAAATCCGGACCGGGAGATGATGGTTGAGGGATATCAACAAAGGGTTGAGTAGAACCGTTTTGATTGCCGGTTAGTAAATATTGTAGAACAGAATTATAAAAAGAATTTCTGCTAACATTTGGATTTCCATGATAAGTAAATCCAAAGAAAAATATAACGGCTACAACAAAAAAGGGAAACAAAACTAATTTGATTCCCGGCTTCGAAGTATTTTTTGGCGCTGAAAAAATAATAGACCTATAAATTATTCGCACTAATTAATGTAGAAATTATCCTATCAAACCTCCCTTATTATTTCGACTCAAAAATTAATAAAAATTTACTTTAATGCAATCCATAAAAAATTTTTTTAAGGTTGGGTCAGATAATGTCGTTTAAGTGGGTTTTTTCATCTATTGCTTCTATGATGTTACTTTCGTGAACAATTACAGCACTGAGTTTATTACCAACACATGCACCCGTATCAAGATATAAAGCATGGGAGTCTTCTATAAGTGTAATATCCTGTTGTTTTGTATGACCAACTATCTGAAGTTTACCAAGATCCAGTAGTGGGTCGCGGGTCCACATTATTCCCCTGTCTGTCCGCAAATCATTGCTAATGAATGGGCTTAGTAAATCCAGGTTATTTCTAAAATCTGCTGGTAAAAATTTTTCGTATTGAACTGAAATACCGGCATGACAAATAAAACAGTCTTTCAAATTGTAATAGAGCTGGGCATTCTTAATGTATTCAAGATGAACAAACATTTCATCCTGATGTTTCTCATACGATTCTAAAGTTGTTTCGTTACCATTAAAAAACCATGAACGCGCAAAAACACTTGAAGGTTCTTTGAAAAAATGGAGGAACATATAATCGTGGTTACCGGGTGCAAACTGAATATTATTATCGATTATAAATTTTACAACTTCGTAGCTATGATTTCCCCTATCAACAAGATCTCCAACAGAGTAAACCGGAATACCGGGATAATTCTTAACTATTTTATTATAGAGTTGTTCTAATGTAAAATAACAACCATGTATATCACCAATAATAGCAACCATAAATATTAAACTATATGTGATAAGTTTTTTTAGCAAATTCTAAAAGCTGATCTTTAAAAACCGGGTGCGAAATATCAATTAAAGATCTAACACGCTCAGGTATAGTTTTACCGAATAAATTTACAGCGCCATATTCAGTTACAACCCAGTGAACATCACCGCGTGATGTAACAACACCGGCACCGGGTTTTAATGTAGGAACAATCCGGGAAAATTTTAAGTCCTTTGTAGCAGCCGGCAGAGCTATAATCGGTTTACCGCCTTCGGAATGAGCAGCACCTCTAACAAAATCGACCTGACCGCCTATACCGCTGTAGAATATGGTACCGATTGAATCCGAACAGACCTGACCTGTTAAATCAACTTCGATTGAAGAGTTGATTGCAACCATTTTATAATTTTTAGATATCAGGAAAGGATCGTTCACATACTCCTGTGGATGAAATTCGAAGATCGGATTGTTATCAATAAAATTGTAAGAACGTTTAGTACCAAGAACAAATCCGGCAATAATTTTTCCCTGGTGAATTGTCTTCCTTTCACCGTT
>Ga0207951_100194_pt1 | contig 39285 bp, 41 predicted proteins | sample Subbio12Aug_8Bad_FD_184830 | JGI IMG/M metagenome (GOLD analysis project Ga0207951, IMG submission 184830) | Serpentinite rock and fluid subsurface biosphere microbial communities from McLaughlin Reserve, California, USA - CR12Aug_8Bad (SPAdes) | ecosystem: Environmental > Terrestrial > Deep... | reverse complement strand
AATAGTATTCATCCTTCGAAATGAAATATCCCATTCCCTTTGCGATGAGGATGAGGAGCATGCAGCCAAGGAGTCCGAAGATGGCAAAGAACTGAGGAACATATTGGAATGGAAAATGATAGTGAAGGATGTCCGAGCGAAGCCAGAGGATATCCAGAATTAGACTGGCGACCAGGCCGATGAAAAAGGCGGCCCAAAAAAATCTTTTAGGATACCGTCTTAAAAAACTCATCAAAGCCCTCCCAAAATGTCTCTGACAGCGACCCGGGCAAGACCCAGGATATAAAAAAGGTTTGGAAACAGACAGAACAGCATCGATAACAGGGCTGTGATCGACAGGGGAAGAAACATCAGGAAATAGATCGAACGGGAGGCCTCAAGCCTCTGAGGTTTGCCCGGAAAGACCGGCACTGTTTTTCCCCGGTCGCCCGGAAGAAGTTCCTGCGAAGGCATCGTTTCGAAGAAAGCCGTCCGGATCAGCGGAAAGAAGTAAACCACATCGAGAAGAGAGGCGATCAGGAGAATCGCCAAAAAGATCATCTGCCCGGATTGAATGGCGCCGAGGCCCAGATACCATTTGCTGATGAATCCGGCCACAGGCGGCGCCCCGCACATCCCAAGCGCTCCAATGGTGAAGGCGAGCATTGTCACAGGCATGGTTCGCCCTATCCCCGCCATCTCGCTGATATTTTTCTTTCCGGAGGCGGCCAGAATGAATCCGGCGCAGAGAAAGAGGGTGATCTTCATAAATCCATGAAGGGGGATGTGGAGCATGGCGCCGGTGACGCCCATGGGGCTCAATAGCGCAACGCCGAAGAGGATGTAGGAGAGCTGACTGATCGTGGAATAGGCCAGCCTCTTTTTCAGATTGTCCTGGGCAATGGCAAACAGAGAAGCGCCGATCATAGTCACGGCAGCTAACGAAGCGAGCATCACCCCCAGTCCGAGTTCCTGCATGGTGTTTGTTCCATACACATAGCATACGATCCTGACCACACCGAAGACGCCGGCCTTGACGACCGCAACCGCATGCAGCAGGGCGCTTACCGGAGTGGGTGCGACCATGGCCGCAGGAAGCCAGGAATGGAAAGGAATGTAAGCGGCCTTCATAAATCCGAGAAGAAAGAGGAGAAAGAGGATCATCAAGAAAGGCCGGGAGGCGGAAGCCAGCGTCAAGTGGCCTCCGGGATTGAAGTCGGTCGTTCCTGTGATGGAATAGTCGAGGGCAATGGCCGCCAGCAAGAAGACGCCTGAGGTGAGCAGGTAGGCAAGATACTTCCGGCCCGCGAAGAGGGCCTCCGGCGATTCCTCGTGAGCCACCAGGGGATAGGTGGAGATGGTCAGAATTTCATAGAAGATAAAGAGGGTCATCAAATTTTTAGAGAGGGCGACCCCAACCGCGCCGAAGATCGCCAGGGCGAAGCAGAAGTAATATCTTGTTTGAGCGTGCTCCTTAAGCGTCCTCATATAGCCGATGGAAAAGACGGAGACCAAGATCCAGAGAAAGGAAGAGGTGATGGCAAAGATGAGGCCAAAGGCATCGACCTTCAATCCAAAATCGACCCCTGGAAGCACGCCGGTCAAGAAGGGGAATGCCACGGTCTTTCCCAGTAAGATCACGGGCCCCATGGAGAGAATGATGGCAAATTGAAAGAGGCCCGCGATCAGGGTCCAGCTCTCCCTCAAGTTCGGCCGCCTGCTTGAGAGCAGGATGAGGAGGGCCGCCAGCAGAGGGCAGGCAAGAGCCAGTGCGGGTTTTATGGATTCAACCGTTAGGGTCATGGAACCTTCCCCAATCCAAACATGAGATTGACCTGGTCGAGGACCGGGATCGGAACCTTCCCAAGCCACACGATGCCCATCACGATGCAGAGGGAGGACAGGAGGAGGATGGGAATCAACATGCCAAGGGGGATTTCCTCACTCGTTCCGTGAGAACCGTGAGAGGAGCGTCCGCCTTCTTCATGCTTCATATACATCGTTTCGATGACCCGCCAGAAATAGGCCAGGTTCAAGAGGGAGCTGATCAAGAGCACGGCGACAAAGAAATAGTTTTTTATCTCGATGGAGGCCATGATGATGTAAAGCTTTGAGACGAATCCCACGCTGGGCGGTATCCCGATCATCGAGATCGCCGCAATCACAAAAGCGGCGCAGGTGTAGGGCATCTTTTTCGCCAATCCCCGGAACTCCGTGATGTTCCACAGATTGGCCTTATAGATGAACGCTCCCGCGGCCAGAAAGAGGCAGCCTTTCATCAGGGCATGGTTTGCGATATGCATCAGGGCGGGATTGAGCCCTCCCCATGGAGATTCCACGGCGGACAGGGAAAGGCCCACCGCAAGCATGATGTAGCCCATATTGGCGACGCTCGAATAGGCGAGCATCCGCTTCAGATTGACCTGGGTGATGGCCATCACAGACCCCATGAGGATCGCAGCCACAGCGACCCAGCAGAGGATATCAAAGACAGGCAGGAGCTTGAGAAACTCCAGGGTGAACACGGAAAAAGACACCCGGATGAAAACATAGGTGGAAATTTCGATCATGATGCCGGAGAGCATGGCGCTGATTTCTGCGGGGGCGAACGCATGGGCATCCGGAAGCCAGGTATGGAAAGGGAAGAGCGCCATTTTGATGCTCAGTCCAACAATAAAAAAGACAAAGGCCGCCTTTACCACCTTGTTGTCATAGAAGGGGGGCAACAGAATCGAAAGGTCGTGGAGATTGAGGGAACCCGTGATGGAGTAGAGAAACCCAATCCCAAGAAGAAAGAAGCAGGTGCCGATGGAGCCCAGGATCAGATAGGTGAAGCTGGCCTTCAGGGCGATCTTTCCCCTTGCGGCAATCAGGGCGTAAGCGGAGATGGAGAAGATCTCGATGAAGACAAACATATTAAAAATATCTCCGGTCAACGTCACCCCGCAAAGCCCTGCGATGAGAAGTTGAAAGAGCGTATAGAAGGAGACCCTTTTCCCGGGGAGCTCATGCTCGATATTGCTTTTAGAATAGATGGCACAGGCAAGTGAGAGAAATAAGAGAATGATCAGGATATAGGCATTTAAGGAATCCACCACCAGTTCAATTCCCCAGGGTGGCTTCCATCCTCCCAGCCAGTAATGGATGGGGCCATAAGCCAGCACATGGTTGAGGATGAAGAGGGACATGATGAACTGGGCCAGCAAGGTCAGCCAGAAGATGAAGATGCACGATCTATTATTGAACCACCCGACAACGAGAATGGTAAGGGCGGAAAAAAGGGAGATGGCAATGATCAGGATGGGAAGATGTTCAACAAAACTGGTCATAGGGTGCAGGACTAAAAAGCCGGACGATCTTGGTCCGCCTCCTTTCGTTTGATGGCCCCGATGATTTCCGTTTCCTCGATCGTCCCGTATTCTTCATACAACCGGATAATCAGCGAGAGGGCGACCGCCGTGGTTGCCACGGCGACGACGATCGCGGTCAGAATGAGGACATGGGGAAGGGGGTTTACGTAGGCGTAACCCTTGAGGATCATCTCCTCGCTTACGATCGGCGCTGTTCCTTTTCTGACCACCCCCAGGGAAATATAGAACAAGAAGATGGCCGTTTGAAATATGCTCAGGCCGATGATTTTTTTGATCAAATTATCCTTAGCGATGATGGCATAAAACCCGATCAGCATCAAGAGGATCGAGACCCAGTAATTATATTTTGAAGATATCTCGGCCGTCAGCCACTCTACCATGATGGTTTTACTCCCCCTTATCCTTCTTCTCTTTTCCTGCGAGGTCGAAAAAGATAGAAACCATCACAGCCATAACGGTAATCCCGACCCCTATTTCCACCAGGTCTATCCCCAGAGATCTATTTTTTTCAAAATGGGAAGTGAAGGGGATAAAACCGTAATTCAAATACTGTGCCATCCCAAAACTTAAGATGATGCTCAGAAGGCCTACCCCTGCATAAATGCAAAGCCCTGTGGAACTGAGTGTCGTATAAACCGATTCAGGCAAACGTTTCTTTCCTTCAATGATATTGAAAACAACAATGTAAAGGAAATAAGAAGAAGCAAAGACAACGCCTCCCTGAAACCCTCCTCCTGGTCCAAGCGCTCCATGGGTGATCACGTACAGCGCAAACAGCTGGATAAAGGGGATCATGATGCGGGAAGCGGTTTCGATCACCACGTTTTCTTCTTCCTTCTTCGAGTTCAAAGCCGGCTTCGCCTCCTCAATAATAGGATGACCGATACCCCTGCAGTAAAGATGACCACGGTTTCCCCAAGGGTGTCGTAACCCCGGTAATCGGCAAGGCCATGGGTTACCATGTTGGGGGCGCCCGTTTCCTTAAACCCTTTTTCGATCCATCTCACGACAAAGGCGTAACGGTAAAGGTGGAGTCGCTCGCCCTCCTTTTTGATCCGGTAAAACTTCTCTTCCTTTGGGTAATAGGCCTCTTCCTTTGGAATGAAGACGTCCCAATCGTTCTCTGCACCGGGGGTCTTTTCCGCTCGGGAGGGCAAAGGGAACTTTCTCTCTTTTAAGGCGATGGATATTGTCTCGGGGATCCTTCCCTGGTTTAACGCATTTTCTGACGCCCCCGCTTCGAGATGAAATAATTTGACGTATTTGATGGCAGGAGCCTTCGGATCCCCGAAGTCAGGGATATCTTCAGCCACATAGACAAGGACCCCGCACAGCAGGATCATTAATATGAGTGTAATGGCTTTATGACCCTTCATTTCTTCTCCCATCTTGTCATCCTTGAGAGGGCTGCAATCATGAAGGCTGTGGTCGCTCCGGCCCCCACCGAGGCTTCCATAAAGGCTACATCAACGGATTGCATCCCCACCCAGATCAGGGCCATCAGAAAGCTATAAGCTCCAAGCAATAGGGTGGCGCTCAGGAGATCCTTTAAAGTAACCGCTGCAATGGCTATGATGATCACAAGAAATAAGAGAGCGAAATCGATAAGCATCGTCATCCTGGTCTCTCCTTTCAGTTTGTTTCCATGAAGACCTCGGCCACTTTTTTCTGCATGGTTTGAACCACCAGCAAGGCATCTGCAGGTTCCTTTGCAATGGCATGAACTTGAAACTTTCCGTTCCTGGGTTCCACGGTGATGGTGATGGTTCCAGGTGTTAATGTAATGGAATTGGCAAGGGTGGTCAGGGCGAAATCTCCCCTCAGAGACGTTTCGAACTCGATGACACAAGGGTCGATGGGCATTTTCGGATGTAAGACCCGGTAGGCGACATCAATATTTGCCAGTACGATTTGCCATAATTCCCAGGGAATATAACGGAAGAGCCGCCAAGACTTCAACAAGATTTTTTCGCTCTTTCCCTTCACCAGGAGGTCATGGGAGAGGAAGGCAACGAGGGCGCTGCTTATCACACCGGCGATGAGGTGAAAGGGGCTGGAGATTTGCTCCGATAAAAAAATCCAGAAAAGAAACATTAGGATAAACGTGATCAAGAATCCGAACCCTTTTCCCCTGTGATTCATTGTCTCTTCTCTCCTAATTTCCAAGGTTTCACCCCTGTTCGATAAGCCGCTTTCATGACGGTATGGGTGGCAGTTGGATTGGCAATAAAGATGAAAAAAATTAGGAATAGAAGTCTGACCGGAACAAGGGGATAGTGAAAATAATGGAAAAGATGGTAGATCAAGAGACCAAAAATAATGAGCCCTCCTCCCAAAGTGTCGCACTTCCCTGTGGCGTGCAGTCGTGTATAAAAATCAGGAAATCTTAATAATCCGATTGAACCCACGAGCAAAAAAAAGACGCCCCCCGCCAGGAAGAGGGTGACGATCACATTGACTAAGAACATACATCACCTCTTTCGATGTATTTGGCAAATACCAACGCGCCGATGAAGTTTAACATGGCATAGAGAATGGCGATATCAAAGAAGAGGGGCCTTTCAAAATAGTATCCCAGGATGACCAGGAGGGCGATCGTTTTGGTTCCGATGACGTTTACGGCCGCGACCCTGTTAAATACACCCGGTCCGACCACTCCCCTGTATAGACTGAGAAAAATCGATGCAATGATCAGAAGAGCCGTGACTAAAAAGATTGAAATCATATGGTTGCCCCCTGGATTTAGATTTCCGGCATAAATGAGTGGGTGAACCGGTTGAGATTCTTTGCCAATCACAGAGCAAATCATAAGAGAAAACATTAAATGTTTCCCCACCTTTGTAAAATCACCCCATGAAAAATTGGACAAATAATAAAAAAAGTTTAGAAATTAGTCAAGAGTTATGTGGAATTTTTCTGTTCCAGTTGACAGGAGGTCTAATTTTAAGTAAAGTTCCTTCTAATTGCCAATGAAGATCCATATCCGCATTAAAAACTTCATTTCAAGACACCTCTCCCCCACGAGGATTTTCGTCCTCAGTTTTGCAGCAGTGATCCTGACCGGTGGGATTCTTCTCCGGTTTCCTTTTTCAGCGGCCAAGGGTCCCCTCGCTTTTGTCGATGCATTGTTTACCTCTACTTCGGCGGTCTGCGTCACCGGCCTTGTTGTCATTGATACAGGGAAAGACCTTTCCGTGGCGGGTCAGGTGATCACCATGCTCCTCATTCAGGTTGGAGGACTGGGGATCATCACCTTCTCTACAGTTTTTTTTGTACTGATGGGGCGTGGAATCTCCTTCAAGGGGAGAGAGATTGTTCAGTCCACCTTTCTTCACACCCCGCGGAGGGATTTTTTGGTCATCGCAAAATCGGTTATCCTGTTTACCTTCATCACCGAATCCATAGGAGCCCTCTTATTATTCATCAGGTTTTTTCAGGATTTTCCTTTCAACAGAGCCCTCTACCAAGCCATTTATCATTCTATCTCTGCATTCAACAATGCAGGTTTCTCCCTCTTTTCTGATAACCTGATGGGTTACCAGGGAGATCTGATAGTGAATCTGACCATTATGGGTCTCATTGTTCACGGAGGCATTGGTTTTATCGTTCAATACGAGGTTCTTTCCTGGTTCAGAGGGATTCAACAAAGGGTGTCTGTTCACACGAAAATTGTCCTTATTACGACAGCCCTTCTTATTATTTCAGGCGCACTCTTTTTCTATCTTTTTGAAAGGAATCATATTCTTCGGGGGACCCCGATTCTGACCAATCTCCTGACATGCCTTTTTCAGTCCGTTACACCTCGCACTGCAGGTTTCAACACCGTAGATATCGGAGCGCTGATGAATCCGACGATTCTTCTCATCATTATCCTGATGTTCATCGGAGCCTCTCCGGGTTCAACAGGGGGAGGGGTCAAGACGACAAGCGGAGCCCTTCTGGGGTTATTGATCTGGAATCGGATAAAAGGGAATGAGGAAGTGAACGTTTTCAATAGAACGATACCCCGTGAAATCATTGGCCGGACCATCTCGATTATCTTTGCCTCGGCCTTTTCTGTTGCTATCATCTGGTCCGTTTTGCTGATTGCTGGAGGAAATCTTGGTCCTGCTGAAAGCAGGCATTTCTTTGTGGAGTATCTTTTTGAGACGGTCTCCGCATTTGGCACGGTGGGACTGTCCATGGGCATTACTCCGAAGCTGAATGACCTGCAGAAATATGCGCTTATTTTGATGATGTTTGTGGGAAGGGTAGGGCCGCTGACCCTCGCCTTCTCTCTCTCCAGAACCAGAGGGCGAAAAGGTCTAACCTATGCGGAAGAAGGGGTGATGGCGGGATAATGTATCAATTGCGGAGTTCGGAATTCGGATTGCGGAATAAGGAAAAATAAAGAGTAAAATAAGCAGGAGGAGATGAGATGAAGCGGGTGGTGGTGGTTGGATTGGGGATTTTTGGTTTTAATATTGTAAAAGACCTCTATGAAAACGGCATCGAAGTGATCGCTATCGATAAGGACAAAGAGGTTATTCAGAAGATTAGGGACTACTCCACGAAGGCGATCGTGGCCGATGGGACGGACAAGGAGATCATGGAATCGATAGGCATCCAGGAGGATGATGTGGTCATTGTGTCCTTTGGAGAAGACCTGGCTGCTGCCACTCTGATCACGCTTCATCTCAAGGAGGCGAAGGTTAAGCATATCATTGTCAAAGCTCCCAATGAGGATCATAAACATGTGTTAGAGAAGGTAGGGGCAACAGAAGTAGTCATTCCTGAAAAAGAAATGGCGGATAAGATAGCGAAAAGTCTGATCTCCCCCAATGTTCTTGATTATATCCCCCTTTCTGAGGATTATACGATCTGCGAACTGGCGCCTCCTTCCAGTTTTATGGGGAAGACGATTGGCGAACTCCATCTGAGGAGCAGGCACCACATTGAGGTGATTGCCATCAGGGAGGTGCTTCCCGAACGGATCAGAATGGTGCCCCGCGCCGATTTTGTGATTAAGGATAGCGATATTCTGGTCATCATCGGCAAAGAAGAGGATATCCAGAAGATCAGATAAGGAGATAGGGAGATGGGGAGATGGGGAGATAGGGAGATGGGGAGATAGATGAAGATTGTCATTATTGGAGCCGGAGAGGTGGGATTCTACCTGGCCCAGAGACTCTCTTTAGAAAAACATGATCTGGTCATTATCGATAACGATCCGGCGAAATGTACTCATGCCCAGGAGGCTCTCGATGTCTCGGTGATTGAGGGAAACGCTTCAAGTCAGAGCGTTCTGAAAGAAGCAGGTCTGGAATCAGCCGATATGCTGATTGCGGCATCAGGTATGGATGAGATCAATCTGATTGCCTGTATGATCGCCTCAAAAATGGGGGTGAGGAGAAAGATTGCCCGGGTGAGAAATCCGGATTATTATGAAAAATCATCCATCCTTAAGCCTGAAGATCTCGGGGTGGACCTTTTCATCCATCCTGAAGAGGAGGTGATCGAGGAGATCACCCGGCTCCTCATGCGGGCCTCAGCCTCGGAAGTCATCGAGTTTGAAGACGGCAAGATCCTGGTGGTGGGGCTGAAACTGGATGGTCAATGCCCGAATTTAAACAAACCGTTGAAAGAGATCGGACACGAGGAGGAGAGGAGAAATTTCCGGGTGGTGGCCATGCTGAAGGGAGAAAAAACGATCATTCCGACTGGAGAGGACTATTTCAGCAAAAACGACCAGATCTTTGTGGTTGCCAAGCGGGAGAGCCTTCCACAAGTCCTTTCTCTGACCGGCAAAACAGACCAGAAGCTTGATAAGATCATGATCCTGGGAGGAGGAAAAATCGGAAGAGGACTGGCAATGAAATTGGAGGAGCAAATCGAAGTCACCCTTATCGAATCGAACAAGGAAAAATCGGTGAGAATCGCCTCCCAACTTAGACGGACGGCGGTCTATCAGGCAGATGGAACAGAGATCGATACCCTTGCAAGAGAAGGCCTCCTCAATATGGACGCCTTCATCGCCGTTACCGGGGATGATGAGAACAATATCCTGTCCTGTTTGTTAGCCAAACATCTGGGGATTCACAAAACCATTGCCCTGGTCAATAAAACAACTTATCTTCCACTCCTGCCTGTCATCGGAATCGACTCGACCGTTAATGTCCGTCTCTCCACTGCAAGCGCCATCTTGCGATTTATCAGGAGAGGCGCCATTCTCTCCGCGGCCACCTTTCATGGGATTGATGCGGAGGCCATCGAATTTGAGGTCATGAAAACGAATAAAGTAACCGGTAAGCCGATAAAAGACATCGGGTTGCCAAAGGGGTCTCTTATTGCGGCGGTGGTTCGAAAGGGAGATGCCTTCATCCCCTACGGGAGGAGTTCCCTGGAGCCTGGAGATAAAGTGATCGTTTTTGCTCTGCCCAAAGCGATTTCTTCCATCGAAAAAAGATTTTCGTAAATGATGCATTCGTAAAAAGTAAAAACGCCTTGCTGTCATTCCCCGACTTGATCGGGGAATCCAGTTTTTTCAAGTAATTTAAGTTCTCTGGACTCCGGTTCCTGCCGCAGGACCGGAGTGACGACTTTTTACGAGACCATCATAAATCAAGAGAAGGCGTTGAAACTTTCTAATATCATTTATACCTTGTCGGGCCTGTGGCTGCTCCTCAGCGGGTTTTTTGTCCTGCCATTAGGATTCTCATTCTATTACCGGGATGGACTCCAATTCATTTATATCTTTCAGATGATCGGGATGGGCCTCCTGGGCCTGACCTTTCGGTTTCTCATCAAAAGGCCAAAAGAACTCAGCATCAGAGAAGCCTTCCTGACCGTCACCCTGAGCTGGGTCACATTCTCCCTCTTCGGCTCTGTTCCCTTCATGGTCTCAGGTCATATCCCAAACCTGACAGATGCTTTTTTCGAGACGATGTCAGGGTTTACCACAACCGGAGCCACCATCCTGACCGATATTGAGGCTCTTCCGAAGAGCCTGCTCCTCTGGCGAAACATGACGCAGTGGCTGGGAGGAATGGGGGTTATTGCCCTGGCGGTGGCTGTTCTCCCCTTTTTAGGCGTTGGGGGCGTTCAACTATTCAAAGCGGAGATTCCGGGGCCGATCAAGGACAAGATCTCTCCCCGCATCAGCGAAACCGCTAAAATCCTCTGGGGCGTCTACCTCCTCTTCACCGTTGCCGAAATCGTTCTTCTGATGCTGGGGGGCCTCTCTCTCTTTGATTCGGTCTGTATCACCTTTGGAACATTGGCCACCGGCGGGTTTGCTCCCACCAATGGGAATATTGCCGACTACCCTTCTCCTTATGTCCATTATGTCATCATCATTTTTATGTTCGTTGCAGGGGTCAATTTTTCGTTACACTACTGGGCGCTCAGGGGGAGATTAAATTTATACATTTCCAATCCCGAGTTTAGATTCTTTGTGGGCGTGATCGCCATTGCCACAGGATTGATCATGACGGCGCGTTTGGCCAGCGGAGAAGTATTTTCAGAGGAATTTTTCAGAAGCGCTCTCTTTCAGACGGTTTCGATTGTGACGACCACCGGTTTTATCACCCATGACTATGAACAGTGGCCTTTTGTGACCCAGATCATCCTTCTTGCGTTGATGCTGTTCGGAGGCTGCACCAGTTCGACCGGGGGAGGGATCAAGAATGTGAGGATCCTGGTCGCCTTTAAATTCATGGGGTCCGAATTAAAAAAATTGTTTCACCCTCATGGCATCTTTCCAATCAGGATGGGGGACAGGACCGTTCCCGAAGGGATGGTGTTGAATATCATTGGATTCGTCGCCTTATATATACTGATTTTTTTTCTCGGCGTGATGGCCATGACAGGGCTCGGGCTCGACATCGACACCTCTATTGGCGCGGTGGCGGCCACACTCGGAAATGTGGGGCCTGGCATAGGCATGGTAGGTCCGGTGGAAAACTATTCCCATCTTCCGGTCATGGGGAAGTGGATTCTCTCTTTCCTGATGATGGTCGGTCGTCTGGAAATCTTTACAGTCCTGGTGATCTTCACCCGTCCCTTCTGGCATTGAAATATCCCCCTCTCCTCTCTTTCAGCCTTCTTTCGCCAATTTGATCCTTTATCTCATTCACTTTTTCCTTTTGGGACTTTCAAACAGGTCGTCTCGAAGCCCGGAATTGACCCTGTAGTTGGAATAGGAGATCTCAACTTTGCCGGTGACCCGCCGGGGAGCCGGCGCAGGCTGGCCAAACTCTCTCATTTCAAACGATTCTTTGAAGGGAAGGTCGAGATGGAGATCAACCCGCGAGGGGAGGTCAAACTCCTTGAATGTCCCATAGTCGATCACTCCTTTGACCTCCCTTTCGTCGAAGGATGTATGGAATTCCCGGATCTGATGGTTTTCAATGTCGAGGATCAAAACAAAACTTTGTTTCATCTTTTTCGTATCCTTTGGATAGAGTTTCAGCTTGACCGCTTTCCGGTTGCCATAGGCCGTCTCTTCAAGCAAACGAATGTCAAAGGCATCCTTTTTGAATATGAAGGGATTGAAGATGCCGCCTTCCCTGGGGAAAAAGAAGACCTTTTTTGATTCCACCTTCATTTTGTCCGGGGGTTTAAAATAGAGCCTGGCCTGCATGTCGGGGGCGTTGAATCCCTCCATGTCAAAATGAACCTTGACGTCCACGGTGTAATCCTTGAGCGCCGAATATTTTCTTTCCAGAGCGTCGAGATAATGCGTCGCATCGTCCTGGGCGAAGGCCCAACCCGCCGAAAAAAACAGAAGAACCTTGATGAACCACACATGTTTCTTCAACTTTTGATATCCTTTCTTGCGTAGACTCCCAGAGCGATGAGGAACAGGAGGATCGAATGAAGGCCGAGTATCGCTGCGGAGCTCCCGATCTGCCGCCAGGGGATGGGATCATCCAGAAATTGCTGCCAGAATGTCAGGTAGGTGGTGAAGAGGTAGGGTTTTAAAGATCGGAAGAAATCGAGCGGGAAATTTCCAATCACAAGAAAAACCACCACGACCGCCATCGTGCCGATAATCGGACCGACGGAGTTCTCCGCCAGGGTTGAGAGGAGAAAGGCGATGGAAGCCACCGCCATCATGGACCAGATCGCCGCCATGAAGGCAAAGAGCATCCGGATGGGAATTTCAGCTTCCTCGATGTAGATGACGCCGAACCGGCCATAATGATGAATGATCAAATCGCCGCTGCCAAAAAGGGTCAGACCGAGGAGGATGCACAAAAGCCCGAGAAAGAGGACCAATCCCGCCGTGTAGAAAAACGTCGTGATATATTTGGCTGTAATGATCCTGCTGCGGGAAGGAGGGCGTATCAAAAGGAGCCTCACGGTGCCCGAAGTCGCCTCGCTTGACACCACGTCGCCTGCGACCAGGGTGATGAGGAATGGCATGTGAATGTGGAGGGTGTTCATGATAAAGGCGGTGACGAACCAGCCATTTAAGACATTCCCGGAGATGAGGAAATCTTTCTCGAGGGAGCGCAGCATGCGATACAGGATCTCATCGGCGCTCAATTTCATCACGACCTCTGTGATGATCACAATCAGGGCAATGACGCCGAAACCGATATAGGTCCGCCATCGGCTGAACGTCTTGAGCGTTTCAAACCAGACGAGTTTCATATCTCCGATTTCCCTCCGGTGACCTTCAGGAAAAAATCCTCAAGGGAACGATGGGGAAAGAACGATGAAACCGAGATCCCATGAGTCACGAGATGTTTGTTCAGCTCTGGAGCCCGGCCGGGCTCCACCCGGACCTCCATTGCGCCATTCCCGACCGAGAGGACCTTCACCCAGGCGAGACTTCCCATCAACTCCAGGGCGGGATGAAAAGGGGAGGCCTGGAGGGTGTAATCCGTGGCTTCATTGCCCAGGAGCTCGGAGACCGTCCCCTGGGCAATGAGTTCGCCCTTATTAATCACGGCCATTCTTGTGGCCACCAGTTCAACCTCGGAAAGAAGATGGGAAGAGAGAAAAATGGTCATGGATCTCTCGTGCGAAAGTCTCTTAATCAATTCCCTGATCTCTTTCATCCCCTGGGGATCGAGCCCTGTGGTTGGCTCGTCGAGGATGATCAATTCCGGTTTGGTGAGCAGGGCCTGTGCGATTCCGAGTCTCTGCTTCATTCCGTGCGAAAACGTCCTGACCTTTTCAAAGGCGCGCGATTTTAACCCTACGACATCGAGTATTTCCATAATCTCATCGCTTCGGACGCTCCGGTTCATCGAGCCGAGGATCTGCAGATTCTTATAAGCGGAAAGGTAAAGATAGAAATCAGGTTTTTCAACAATGCCACAGACACGGGAGAGAACATCCCGGCGGTTCTGATGGAGATCCTTCCCAAACATTTCAATCGAGCCGGAAGTCGGACGGAGGAGGGTGAGGATCATCCGTATGGCGGTGCTCTTCCCTGCTCCGTTCGGCCCGAGAAAGCAGAAGATATCCCCGCGGTGAACTTCAAGATTTAAATTCCTGGCGGCCCAGCGCTTGCCAAACTTCTTGCTCAAACCGAGCGTTCGCAGGACAACCTCTCTTTGAAGAGTTTCTTCCATAATTCTATATAAGACAAAAAATTCCTCTCTGCCTCCTCTTCTTTTTCAATCACCCCATCTCCCGATCCGTCTTCTTCCGGGTTTTTCCGGAAATGACCAGTGTGATCTCCCCTTTTATTTTCTTCTCTCCGAGCGCGTTTTGAATCTCACTCACCTTTCCCCTTAAGACCTCTTCATAGATCTTGGTCAATTCCCGTGTTAGAACCATCTCCCTGTCCCCGAGGATTTCGAAAATATCCCTCAGAGTTTCAGAGAAACGGTGGGGAGATTCATAGAAAATGAGGGTCTCTCTCGCCTCTTCGATCTGACTGAGCAAATCTCTTCTCTTTTTCGATTTATGGGGGAGAAAGCCTTTGAAAAGAAAGGCATCGGTTGGAAGGCCGGAGACACTGAGAGCCGTAATGACTGCAGAAGGACCCGGAATAGGGATGACCGGGATCTCATTTTCAATGGCCAGCCGGATGAGACGGTATCCCGGATCGGAGATTCCAGGCGTTCCCGCATCGGAGACCAGAGCGATCCAATCGCCCTGTCTCAATTTGAAGAGGATGAATTCCCTCTTCTTCATTTCATTTCCTTCGAAGTAACTGGTAAGAGGTGTTCGGATGGAGAAATGCCCAAGAAGAAGACCTGTGCGCCGTGTATCCTCAGCCGCAATCAGATCCGCTTCTTTTAATATCCGGAGCGCCCTCAGGGTAATATCTTCGAGATTCCCTATGGGAGTGGAGACGATATAGAGGGTTCCCTTCTTCGAATCGGAGGTTAAAGAAACCATTGCATAACAAATATCACTTCCTTTCGGATTGATCAAGAGGTCCCATAGAAAAGGGATTTCTTAAATAGTTCGGAAATCTCTGGAATCTTTTTAAATCTGTGTCATCAGAGGTCTCTGAAAAAACTTTTTTCAGGGACCTCAAAAAAAAGTATTGACAATTTATTGTAAAAACAATAAATAGACATATAATCAAAAAGTTGTAATGGATTGGGAAACTCATGCCTGAAGAACTTCATGTTGAGAAGAAATCGCTTGATCTGGCCGAAGAGATGGTTGTGGTCGAGGGGATGGAGACGGACGAGGAGCTCCTCCTGGCCAGGGATTTGACCGGTTTCTTCCTAAAGACCTTTAAGGCCATCCGGTTTTATCCGCCCGATAACCCTACCATCAAGGGCTTCAGAGATCAACTGTTAAAAAAATTCCAGTATTTTTTAAATAAATACCCTTCCTTTATTCTTCAGGTTGGCGAATTCGCACTCTCATTTAAAGACAGAGTCCTTTACGAAAACCGGGATCCGAAGTCAAGCCTTGCCTTTCTCCTTTATAAAGATGGATTGAGGGAACTCCGGTTTGTGAGAGGATTGGAGGAGTGGGAGGTTCAGGGGTTGATGGATGTCATCCGGGGAAGCGAGAATATCAACGAAATGGAAGACGACCTCGTCACCCTGCTATGGGAGAGAGATTTCGAGCACATCAGCTACCTTGCCACGGACGAATTCCTCGAAGACACCCCCATTCTCATCCCCGAAAATGTGGATCAGTTCAGAAATAAGCTGATCTTCAAGCCCATCGCCTATAACGTCCAGGTGGACCTCCTTGAGGAGGAAGAACCCGACCTGGAAAAAATCCTTTCCCAGACCGTCGGTGGGGAGGCGATCAGGGACAGAAATGTCTATTTCCTCACCCCTGATGAAGTGGACCGATTGAGAAGCGAGGTGGAGAATGAGATCGATCCCACTTTTGTTTTCAATGCGGCTGACATCCTCTTCGAGGTTTTGGGGCTGGAGAAAGAACAAGAACCCTATCAGGATGCGGCGAATCTCCTTCTGAAGATTCTGGATGGTCTTCTCACTCTCGGCGAGTTTCAAAGGGCAAGCGATCTGTTAAAACGGTTCTATATCATTATCAAGACCTATGAACTCAAGGACTGGCAGGCTGAAGCCATTCATAAGTTGATCGAGAGCGCCGGTGATGAGGTGAGGATCGAAAGGATCGGGAAGATACTCGAAAAAGAAGCGGGGATCCGTTTGGAGGATGTAAATGAATACATCATCCTTCTTCAACAGAGCTCGATCAAGCCCCTCATCAAATTGCTGGGAGAGCTGAAGAATTCGAAAACCCGGAGGGTTCTCTGTGACGCGCTCTCTGAAATCGGGAAGAACGCCATCGAACTCTTTACCCCCTTCATCGACGACCGACGGTGGTATCTGGTGCGCAATATCACCTATATCCTTGGCCGGATCGGAAAAGAGAAGGCCCTTCCCCATATCCAGAAGGCCTTTAATCATGATGAACTCCGGGTGAGGCGGGAGGCTATTCAGGCTCTCGGATTGATTGGCGGTCCGAAATCCATCTCATTGCTCATCAAAGCCCTCATTGACAAAGATGGACGTATCCGGGCAATGTCCGCCATCAATCTTGGAAGAATAGGGAAGAATATCGGTCTGGCCGCTCTTCTCGAAGTGGTCCAGTCGAAGGACTTTCAGAAGAAGGAACCGACCGAGATGAAGGCCTTTCTCGATGCAATCGGAATGGTGGGCTCCAATGAGGCCCTTCCAGCGCTTCAGCAGATGTTAGAGCGCAAGAGTCTCTTCGGAATGGGCAAAAAGGATGAAACCCGGCCCGGGGCGGCCAATGCGCTGGCCATGATCGGGACGGCTGAAGCGAGGGCCATTCTCGAGAAGGGAAGAGATTCAAAAGAGGAATCAATCCGGAATGCCTGCCTGCAGGCATTGAGAACAATTTCCGCCAAGGAGCCATCCGTCTGATGCCGGAAAAAACGCATACCGCCCAGGATGATCTTTCAACCAAGATGGGGACGGAATTTGTCATCCGGTTCCATCGCATGCTCAAAGGCACTGCGATCTATGACCGGAACAATGTCGTCATGGACCAGTACGTCCAGGAGTGTCTTCAGGCCATCAACCCCGCGGTCAAATCGGAGGGCCACCTCTTTTTAAAGATCGTCCGGGACAACTGTTTCTTCAATAATGTGAAGATTCAGGTGAGGGCTGATAATTATCCCATCTTCAAGGGTTTTTTGAACGAGATGAAGAAGCGGTGGATCGGAGAGGTCGAGTTTGAGGAGGCGGAGGTGAGCAAGGAGCATCTGAAAGACCTCATCTTTCTTCTTTCAGGACTCGAGGAGAATAACGAGAGCAACTACCTCTACGTGAATAAACAGCTCGAATACAGGGGAATCGACCATATCCATGTGGGGAAACTGGAGTTTTTCAAGGACGAGGAGATCTATGTCGATTCCGAGGACCAGAAGCGACGCTCCAAGGAGGTCTATTTTAAGTCGATCAATCTCGTCAAAGAGGTGATGGACGGCGTTAAGAATCAGAAGGTCGTCAATATCCGTAAGGCGAAGCGTCTCATGCAGAATGCGGTCAACTCGATCATCCAGGACGATTCGGCCTTGCTGGGATTGGCCAACATTAAAAATTATGATGAGTATACCTTTAACCACTCGGTCAATGTGGCGATCTATGCCATCGCCATCGGGCAGAGGGTCGGCATTCCCAAAAAGCACCTCTCCCATCTTGGCATGGCAGGATTATTTCACGATATCGGGAAGACGAGAGTTCCCAGGGAGATTCTGAATAAGGCCGGAAAATTGAACGCAGAGGAATGGGAGGTCATACGGGCTCATCCGGTCGTTGGGACAGAGATGGTGATGAGGATGAAGGAGTGGGGAGAGCTCTCCACCAGGATGATCAGCGGCGCCTTTGAGCATCATCTCAGATATGACTTGAGCGGATATCCCAAACTGACGCGAAAGAGAAAGGTGACCCTTTTCGGAAGGATCATCACCCTCTCTGATTTTTATGATGCCCTGGGAAGGCCGAGGGTTTACAACCGGTTCCCCTATGTGTCGGAGAAGATCCTGGGGTTGATGATGGAACGGAGCGGAAAGGATTTTGACCCCATCCTGGTCAAGGTCTTTGTCAATATGATCGGCATCTTCCCTCTGGGCACCCTTGTCCACCTCAATACCAATGAGATGGGCATCGTCACTCAGACCCAGGAAGAGTCTGAACTCATCGATCGGCCTAAGGTAAACCTTCTCTTTTACAAGGATGGACAATACCGGAAAGGAAAGGCAGTGGACCTCACGGAGAAGGATGAAACCACCGGTCAGTATAAGTGGACTATCGTAAAAACCCTTGACCCGAATGAATACAGCATCAATATCACCGAATACCTGATTTAACCCACCCGTTTTTTCTTAATGTAACAGTTTAAATTTTGGTGTTTGAGAGAACGTGCCTTCAACTGCGTCCACGTGTGAAATTCCAATCACCAAATTCCAAACTCCAAATAATATCCAATCACCAAACATCCCCAATTACGACATGGTTACTGAGGGGAGAGGGAAAAGGTAAGGAGTGAATTGGGGTTATTGAGATATTGGTCATTATCTGGTTATTTGTGCTTGGGATTTGGTGATTTGCCTTTGGCCTCCTCCCATAAACGGTCCGTTTCGGAGAGGTTGGATTGATAGACGGACCTCCCTTTTTGGTGAAGCGATGCTTCGATATAATGGAACCTGCAAATAAATTTTTCTATCGTTCTTCTCAATGCGTCTTCAGGATCGATTCTGAGAAACCGGGCCAGGTTGACCAGGACGAATAAGAGATCGCCGATCTCTTCGCGGATTTTCCTCCGGTCACCGGAAGAAAGGGCCTTCCCGAGCTCTTTCATCTCCTCATCCATCTTGGTTAAAACCCCTTCCAGATCCGGCCAATCGAACCCCGCACTTGAGACCTTACGGGTGATCCGTTCAGCCCGGGAGAGCGAAGGGAGATTTTCTGGTATCCCATTAAGAAGGGATCGGGTTTTTCCTTGGTGAAGTTGGTTGACTGATTTGATTCGCTTAGTCGTTTTTTTACGAGTCAACTTTTTTGCCCTCCTTCAAGCCCTCCATTTGAGATTTCTGAAAAAGTCCAGAAATCTCTGTAATTGAGAGCGAAAACTAGTTTTTAGAGCTCTCTATTTCCTTGATTAGCCTCTTTTTTTATGTTAATTAAATAGACTTAAATCAAGGAATTTGCAAACAATTTTAAATAGACGGATTACATATAAAATAACCATATTATCTCCCTCCCCCTTGGTGGGAGAGGGTGGGGGTGAGGGGGAAGACACCCTATTCACCCCCACCTTAATCCTCCCCCATCAAGGGGGAGGATAATACTTGGAAATTTTCATGGTTCGTGCCTGCACGACCGGAGTGCCTTTCTTTGCCAAAACGTTTCGGGCAAGCGTTTCGGCACGCAGGCGTGGGTGTCGCTCAGTCGTGAAAAATTGCCTAATAAAAGAGTTTTGATAAGGGGACAGAGATATGGATTACCGCAACACGCTCAACCTTCCGAAGACTGACTTTCCCATGAGGGCCAATCTGTCCAAAAGAGAGCCTGAATTTTTGAAGATGTGGGAGTCCAGGGAGATTTACGGGAAATTAGTCCGGCAGGCAAAGGAGAGGACGAAATATATCCTTCACGATGGCCCTCCCTATGCGAACGGGAATATTCACATTGGAACAGCGTTGAATAAGATCCTGAAGGATATCATTGTTAAGTCGAAGTTTATGTCCGGTTTTAACAGCCATTATGTGCCGGGCTGGGACTGTCATGGACTGCCTGTTGAGCATGAGGTTGAGAAGAGTCTTGGAAAGAAGAAGGCGGAACTTTCCACCGTGGATATCCGGAAGCGGTGCAGGGATTATGCGGCCAAATTTGTAAATATCCAGAGGGAGGAGTTCAAAAGGCTCGGCATTTTCGGAGAATGGGAGAACCCCTATCTGACGATGAATTTCGGTTATCAGGCCACGATTGTCAGGGAATTCGGCAAGTTTCTCCTGAATGGTTCAGTCTATAAGGGAAAGAAACCTGTCCACTGGTGTCCTACCTGCAAGACAGCCCTTGCGGAGGCTGAGGTGAAGTATGAAGATCATCGGTCTCCTTCGATCTATGTAAAATTCAGGATGATCTCCACCCCCACCCACCCCTCCCTCCTCGAGGCCTCCGGCTCAGGCTCCGCCCCAGAGGGGCTTCTGCCCCGGAGGGAGGAGCCTCTGGCTCGGAGAGGGGAGGGTAAGCCTGCCCGCCGAACAAATTCTTTGGCAGGCGGGGGTGGGGGCAAGCCCGTCTCTGTCATCATCTGGACGACCACGCCGTGGACGATTCCCGCCAATCTGGCTATTGCGCTGCATCCGGACTTTACTTATGTGGCTGTCGATATCGGGAAAGAGATTTATATCCTGGCCGAAGGCCTACTCGAGACAGTGATGGAAAAGTTTGGACTTGGGAATTACAAGGTACTGGAAAAGTTTCCAGGTAAAAGATTGGAAGGGTTCAAAACCAGGCACCCCCTGTATGAACGAGAATCCATCATCATCCTCGCCCCCTATGTCACCCTTGATGCCGGCACGGGATGCGTTCACACAGCGCCCGGCCACGGACAGGAGGACTATGAGACCGGCGTCCAATACGGGCTTGAGATTTACAGCCCCGTGGATGACGACGGACGGTTTACAAAGGATGTCCCTTTCTTTGCGGGACAGTTCGTCTTCGATGCCAACTCCGCCGTAAGTAAGAAACTGGCGGAAGCAGGAGCGCTCCTGAAAGAGGAGGTGATGGTTCATTCGTATCCCCATTGCTGGCGGACAAATGATCCCATCATCTTCCGGGCAACCGAACAGTGGTTTATCTCTATGGAGAAAACAGGATTGAGGAGAAATGCCCTCAAATCGATCAATGAGGTGATCTGGATTCCTCCCTGGGGCAGGGATCGGATCTACGGGATGATCGAGAATCGTCCGGACTGGTGCGTTTCCAGGCAGAGGGCCTGGGGAATTCCCATCACGGTCTTCTACTGTTCCTCCTGCAAACAGACGCTGGCCACTCAGGAGACGATTGAATATGCGGCGAAACTTTTTGAGAAAAGAGGAGCGGATGTCTGGTTTGATGAGGAGGCGGCCCGTCTTTTGCCGGAAGGAACCCGATGCTCCGGATGCGGAGGGAGCGAGTTTATAAAGGAGACGGATATCCTGGATGTCTGGTTTGATTCAGGAGTGTCGTACGCCGCTGTCCTGGAGAATAGCGATGAGCTTCAGTTTCCGGCAAGTCTCTACCTCGAAGGGAGCGATCAGCACCGGGGGTGGTTTCATAGCTCCCTTCTCACCTCTGTTGGAACAAGAGGCCATGCCCCCTATCGTTCGGTCCTCACCCATGGGTTTGTCGTGGACGGAGAGGGCAAGAAGATGTCCAAGTCCGCAGGAAATGTGATCGCTCCCGAAGAGGTGATCAATAAGCTAGGGGCCGATGTCCTGAGGCTCTGGGTTTCAGCGGAGGATTATAAGGATGATATCAAGATTTCCGACGAGATTCTGAAACGGTTGGCCGATTCCTACTTCCGTATCCGGAATACCTACCGGTTCCTTCTTGGAAACCTCTACGATTTTGATCCCGAAAAAGACCGGATCCCCTATCCGGACCTCTATGAGATTGACCGATGGGCTCTCCACCGGCTCCAGAAACTGATTTCAAGAGTAAAGGAAGCCTATGAGCGGTTTGAGTTTCATACCGTCTACCACAGCGTGCAGAACTTCTGCGCCGTTGAGATGAGCTCGACCTATTTTGATATCCTGAAGGATCGTCTCTACACGTTTTCAAGCCATTCCCGCGGCCGCCGATCCGCCCAGACTGCCCTTTATGAGATATTGAGCGCACTGACCCGGCTTATGGCTCCCATCCTCTCCTTTACCGCAGAAGAAGTATGGCAGCATCTCTCGGGAAGAGAAGGAAAGGCGGAAAGCGTCCATCTCACCGTCTTTCCGGAAATCAAAAATGAATATTTAGATGAGGGGCTGAACGAAAGATGGGAGCGTATCTGGGAGATCCGCGCTGTGGTGATGAAGGCCCTGGAAGAAGCCCGCAAAGAGAAAAAGATCGGGCTTTCTCTCGATGCCCAGGTTCATCTCCATCTTCCGGAGAAGGAGCTCCAATTCCTCAAGTCCTATGAGAAAGAATTGAAGTCGATCTTTATCGTTTCCTCCGTCACCCTTCGCCCTGTTGAGAGCCGGGAGGAGAAGGGAGTGAGAGCCGAGATCCTTCGTGCGGATGGGGAGAAGTGCGAACGATGCTGGAATTATGATGTCAACGTCGGCAAAGATCCGGAACATCCTATCGCCTGCGGGAGATGTGTGGAGGCGCTTAAGTAGTCTCATCGTCGCATAGTCTAATAGTCATATGGTCGATCACAAAACGATGAGACCAGATGAAGAGTTGAAGGAATGACTGCATAGACCATCGGGCCAAAAGAGATGAAACGTAAATATTGGGTGCTGTTGATTTGCCTTGTTTTTATTATCGCGCTGGATCAGTACACCAAGCACGAAGCCCAGCGGAAAATTCCACTCTATCACTCCATTAAGGTGATTGATGGATTCTTTAACCTTACCCACCTGCGAAATACCGGTGGAGCCTTTGGAATCCTCGGAGGCGAAAGGGGAGGAATCGGAACTATTTTCTTCATCACGGTCTCCCTGATTGCGGTCGGGGTGATCCTTTACCTCTTCCATAAGGCGAAGGAACACGAGCGAAACCTCTCGATGTCCCTTTCCCTCATCCTGAGCGGAGCCATTGGAAATCTCATCGACCGAATTCGATACGCAGAGGTGGTTGACTTCCTCGATTTTCACCTTTTTTCATACCACTGGCCTGCTTTCAATATTGCGGATTCCGCCATCACCATCGGCATCGGCCTGATGACCTTTGAGCTGTTGTTCCACGACAAAAAAAGATTAAAGGCCTCTCCATGATTTATAAAAACACTGCTAATGTAATGCATCATAAATCTCTTTCCTTTGATTGTCATTCCGGGCTTGACTAAGCCTGCCCCGTACTTGATACGGGGGAATCCAGTATTTCTAATCTGGATTCCTGCTGGAGTTTATCCCGATGAAAATCGGGGCAGGAATGACACCTTTGAAATGAATGTAAAGAAGTGTTGGATGCACTACACTAACTCATAACTCTTAACTCATAACTCTTAACTTATGTTTCCCATCCTTTTTCGCCTGGGCAGTTTGAACATTTACGCTTACGGATTTTTCATCGCCGTCGGTTTTGTCCTGGGCTTTTTTCTTGCTGTCAGGAGAGGCCGGGAAGAGGGGATCCCCATTGAGAGAATGGTTGATCTCATTTTCTGTATCGTCTTATCCGGTATCATCGGGGCGAGGTTGCTCTTTGTTCTGGTCAACTTCGAGCACTATCGCAATTATCCCTTTCAGATTTTCAGCATATGGGAGGGAGGGCTGGTTTTTTACGGAGGCCTCATCCTTGCCGTTGCCGTCTCATTTGGATATTTGAGGTGGAACCGGCTTCCGGTGTGGAAGTTTGCCGACCTTTTCTCGCCCTCCATCGCCCTGGGGCTCTTCTTCGGCAGGATAGGCTGTTTCTTCGCGGGGTGCTGTTACGGACAGGAGACCTCTCTTCCCTGGGGAATCACCTTCACCGATCCGAACTCATTGGCCCGTCTCAATTTCAGCCTCCATCCAACGCAGTTCTATGAGGCGCTTGGCAGTCTTGCCATCTTCTTTTTTCTCGACTGGAAGAGGAGAAGAAAGACCTTCGAAGGCCAGATCTTCTGGCTTTTTCTCCTCCTCTACTCAGCCATCCGCTTCATGATCGAATTTCTGAGAGATGACCCGAGAGGGTTTCTCTTCGGAGAGGTTCTCTCCACTTCTCAGGGGATAGGAATCTTTTTGGCCCTGACCTCCCTTTTTATGTTATTTTATTTAAAGAGAGAACGGAGGAGGTAGGGAAGGTGGCTGTTCTGGAGATCCTCAAATATCCCCATCCCCTTTTGAAAAAACGATGTGAGAAGGTGGACCGGATCGATGGGGAGGTAAAAAAATTGATCCGGGATATGACGGAGACGATGTATCAGGCGAATGGGATCGGACTGGCCGCTTGCCAGGTTGGCGTTTCCCGGAGGGTCATCGTCGTTGATGTCAGTCCCATCGATCAGGAAAAAGACTTCTTCGCGATCATCAATCCCGAAGTCATCTCTGAAGAGGGTGAGATCGAACATGAAGAGGGATGCCTGAGCGTTCCCGATTGTTCGGAAAAATTGAAGAGAAAGGAAAAGGTTCTGGTCAGAGGGTTTTCTGCGGCGGGAAAGGAGATCGAGATCCCAGCGGAGGGAATACTGGCCATTGCGCTTCAGCATGAGATCGATCACATCAATGGAGTGCTCATCCTCGATCGAATCAGCCGGCTCAAGAGGGAACTCTACCGGAACAAGTTGAAGAAGGAGAGACGAAAGAAAGAAGACGGATGATGGCATCTTCCTGGCGCATTGTTTTTTTTGGAACTCCAGCCTTTGCCCTTCCCGCCCTTCAAAACCTTGTTGAAGGGCAGGATGAGGTTGTGGCAGTGGTCACACGGCCGGACCGGGAGAGGGGGAGAGGGCGAAAGACGAGTCCCTCTCCAGTGAAGGAGCTTGCGCTCAAATTCGGAATCACTCCGTATCAACCGGAAAAAGTGAAGGAAGGGCTCTTTTTGGAGGCGGTCAAGGGCCTTGCGCCTGACCTCTTTGTTGTGGTTGCATTCGGTCAGATCTTGCCCAAGCCCCTTCTGGAGATTCCAAAATTCGGCGCAGTCAACGTCCATGCCTCGCTTCTGCCCATGTATCGAGGAGCGGCCCCCATTGCCTGGGCAATCCTCAAGGGAGAGAGAAAGACGGGTATCACCACGATGCTGATGGATGAGGGCATGGATACCGGAGATATCCTGATGCAGGCTGAGATTCCGATAGAGAAGGAGGATACCGGAGAGACCCTTCAGGGGAAGCTATCCTCTCTGGGCGGCCGATTGCTGATGGAGACAGTGGAAAGGATGAAAACAACCGATCTCTCCCCTCTGCCGCAGGACCATTCGAAGGCGACCTATGCTCCTCCCCTGAAGAAAGAAGATGGCCGGATCGATTGGAAAAAGCCGGCAGAAGAGATCGATCTCAGGGTCCGTGCATTCAATCCCTGGCCGGGGGCCTTTACGGGGTGGGAGAATGGCCTGCTTAAGATCTATAGGGTAGAAGTCCGAAAAGGAGCATCAAGCGCCGAGCCGGGTTCGGTCACCTGGGTGGGGTCAGATTTTATTGAGGTCAAAACCGGGGATGGCTCCATCCTGATCAGAGAAGTTCAACCAGAGGGAAAGAGAAGGATGAAAGTCCGGGATTTCCTTTCAGGGCATCGCATCTCTATAGGTACAGTTTTTCATTAGATTTCGGAGTTCGGAATCATTAGTCTGAAAGTTCCATGGTCAGATAGTCTTATAGCCTTTAACTATCCGACTAACAGACTAATCGACTATGCGACTAATCACTCCGAACTAAAGAGGTTACTTTGGACCCTACGCCTAAAAAAAGAATCTTCATCGGACTGCTGGTCCTGACCTGCCTGATTCTCTCTTTTCTCACCTTTCTCCTCTGGTATGTTCCGTTGGTGGGGCTGAAGAATATGCATTCTTCTTTACCCTTCCTCTACAGCCTCATCCTTGCCGTCTTCGTATTCTTTATGTTTTCCGGCGGGCTTCTCCTTATCTTCACCGTCCTCCGTGGCAAAGACATCCTCTTCTCCCAGAGACTGAGGGGAATCGTGGCAAAGGTGCTTTTCCCCTTCATGATCCTGATGGGAAAAGTTGTAGGGGTGTCGAAGGAGAAGGTTCAGCAGTCCTTCATTGAGCTCAACAACCATCTCGTCCGGTCAAACCATCACCGGACAAGGCCCGGTCGACTCCTTCTTCTGCTACCGCATTGCATCCAGGATTTTGACTGCCGGATCAAGATCACCGGAAATATCAAGAACTGCGAAGGATGCGGGAAGTGTGAGATCAAGGACCTGATCGAACTGGCTGACCAGCACCAGGTGAAGATCTCGGTGGCAACCGGAGGGACGCTGGCGAGGAGAATCATCGTGGAAAACAGACCCGAAGCCATTGTGGCGGTGGCCTGCGAACTCGATTTGACGAGCGGCATCCAGGATACCTATCCGATCCCGGTGATCGGCATTCTCAACGAAAGGCCATTCGGCCCCTGCATCAACACCAAGGCCGATATTCAAAAGGTCAAGAAGGCGATGCTGGACTTCCTTGAACCCGGATTTCTCCCGTGACGATTTGACTTAATAATTTAGCTGTTTGAAACAAACTTTTTAAAATCCCTCCCCTGCCTTCGCCGAAGCGGCTGCCCTCCGCAAGGCTTCTGGAGGCGGGGCTCCGCGCAGGCAGGCCACCTCCCTTGGCCCCATTGTCTACGGGGATAAAAAGGCCAAAGGGAGGAGAAACATTTCCCCCTTTTGACAAAGGGGGATAAAGGGGGATTAGATCAGTTTTTTCAAAGCGGCTAAATTGTTACGATTTGACAAATATACTCGAAATCATTATATTAAGGCTCGTAAAGGAGGTTCCTAAGAGATGAACTATTTTAAGACATTCCTTTTAATGCTCGTATTAACCGGTCTTTTCATTATTGTGGGGTCTGCCATAGGAGGGAAGACCGGGGCGGTTTATGCCTTTATATTTGCCGCTCTGATAAACTTTTTCGCCTACTGGTTCAGCGATAAGATCGTGCTCAAGATGTATGGAGCGAAGGAGGTTTCCCAGCAAGAGGCTCCCGACCTTCACCGGATCGTTGCGGAATTGACGAGCAAGGCTTCCATGCCGATGCCCAAGGTCTATCTCATGGAGAACGATACGCCCAATGCTTTTGCCACAGGAAGAAACCCCGAACATGCCGCTGTGGCAGTGACAAACGGTCTGATGAGAATCCTGTCGAAGGAGGAATTAACAGGGGTTATCGGACATGAACTCTCCCATATCAAACACCGGGACATCCTCATCAGCACAATCGCCGCAACCCTTGCCGGCGCGATAAGCATGCTTGCTTCGATGGCGCGCTGGGGAGCGATCTTCGGCGGGGGACGATCCAGTGATGAAGAAGGAGGAGGCGGAGGAGGGGGGAACTTCCTCTTCGTCATCCTCTTCACGATGGTTGCCTCGGTTTCCGCCATGCTCATTCAGATGGCGATTTCGAGATCAAGGGAGTACCTGGCCGACGAAGGAGGAGCGCACCTCAGCCATCCCCTCTCGCTTTCAAAGGCCCTTGGCAAGCTCGACATGGCGGCCCACCGGATTCCCATGGAGGCCAATCCATCGACTGCCCATATGTTCATCGTCAATCCATTAAGCGGGGGAGGAGTTCTCTCCCTGTTCAGCACGCATCCTCCCATCGGAAAACGAATCGCCAGGCTTGAAGAGATGGCGAGAACAGGCAGGTTTTGAGAAAGAAGACCCCAAGGGCGATCTGTCTTGAACTCCTGAATCAACTGGAAAAAGCGGATTGCCATCCCGATCGCCTCTTAGGCGACTCCTTTAAAAGATACAGACACCTCACTCCTCTCGATCGAGGGTTCCTCACAGAATTGACCTATGGAGTCCTCCGATGGAGGGAGAAACTCGACTGGTCCATCCGTCATCTCTCAAAGATTCCGCTCGAAAAAATCGAACCGGAGACGCTCAACATCCTCCGCCTCGGACTCTACCAGATCGAGTTCCTGACCAGGACCCCGGCTTCGGCGGCAGTGAATGAATCGGTCGAGTTAGCCAAAAGGCATCGAGGTTCAGGAGGGGGCGGTTTTGTCAATGCTATCCTCCGCTCCTTTATCCGTAAAAAGGAAGAGATCCCCTATCCGGAAATCGATCAAGACCCGGCCCTTCATCTCTCAGTCATCCATTCCCATCCCCTCTGGCTGGTCCAACGGTGGATCAAAGAGATGGGGATTGAGGAGACATTGAACGCCTGTGTATTCAATAACCGGATTTCTCCGCTCACCCTCCGGGCAAATACCTTAAAGATGGGCAGGGAAGAACTGATTGAGAAGCTGAGGAAAAAGGGATTGAAGGCGATTCCAGCCTCTTTTTCATTGGAAGGAATTCTACTGGATGATCCTCCACCCACCTCTGAGCTGCCCTTTCTAAACGACGGTTTTTTCATCATTCAGGATGAGGCTTCTCAACTGGTCACATCTGTTCTGGATCCGAAAGCTGGAGAAAAAATTCTGGATGGTTGCGCCTCGCCCGGAGGAAAAACAACACACATCGCCCAAAGGATGGAGAATAAGGGAGAGATTTATGCCTTGGACCTCACACGAGATAAGCTGGTCTTCATTGAAGAGATGTGCCAGAGACTGGGGATAGAAATTGTGAAGGCATTGAAGGGAGACGCAACTAAACTTCTTCCTATTTTAGAGGGAATAACATTTGATCGCGTCCTCGCAGATGTCCCCTGCTCCGGCTTCGGAACGCTCCGGAAGAACCCGGATTTGAAGTGGAGAAAAGGAGAGAAGGATATAAAACGATTGAGTGAACTGCAGTTAGCGATTCTGGATAATCTCTCAGGGTATGTGAAGAGCGGAGGCGTTCTCGTCTACAGCACCTGCACGGTCTTTCATGAGGAGAATGAGGATGTCGTTGAAAAGTTTTTGGAGGGGCATCCGGAATTTAAATTGGATCGAATGGATCATGTAGCGTCGGCATTTACTGCCGACGGTAAATCTGAAGGAATCCACTCATTTATCCAGAACGGATACCTCAAGACCTTTCCTCCGAAGGAGGGAATGGATGGTTTCTTTGTAGCAAGAATGATAAAGAGATAAAAAGTTCTCCCTTTCTTTCCCCCTCTTTGGCAAATGGTTCGATGAGACTCACCATCCTGAGCTTGTCGAAGGAGAGGGGTGAGGGGAGATTTTCAGAACAATACTTCTTGTCAATTATGAACTCCTCAGTAAGCGCTGAAAATAGGAAAATCTGTTGATACTTCGACAGGCCAAACCCCGCGCTTTAGGACGGGGTCAAAAGCGCCGCTCAGTATCAACCCTGAGCAAACCACGGGCTTTAGACCAGGGATAGCCGAAGGGTTGATTTTTTATCCCAATCTGCTAAACTCCTACAAAAGTAAATAGATTAATTTGGCTTCCGGTAAAGAGGACTCATTCAAATGAATATCTTTGACCTTCGCCAACACCTTTTGAAAGGAATCAATACCATTCCAAATCGACAGATTGAGGAAAGGAGGATAGCCAATGGAGCCAACCCTCGACATAGAGGCCTGGGATATAAACTGGAAGCCAAATGACCATTTGTGATTGGGATTCTGTTCATGATTGCAATACGTTTAGAGGCTTGAGAAAGTGAAGGGTATGTGAGAAAATGAATTAAACAGATCATTCTGGGAGGTAACCAAGATGATAATCAAGGAATTGATCAAAAAAGAGATCGAAAAATTGCCCGAGGATATCCTTGCGGAAGTATTTGACTTCATCCAATTCTTAGAAAGCAAAAAAAGAAGGGACCTCCTTGCAAAGTCTTCTCAGGAATTGTCCAATCCAACTTTTCAGAGAATTTGGGACAATGAGGAGGATGCCGTTTATGACAGGGTATAATAAAGGAGGTGTTGTCCTGGTGCCTTTCCCTTTTAGCGATCAGACCAACACAAAAAAGCGTCCTGCGGTCATTATAAGCTCTGATACGTATAACGATACCTCTCAGGATATTGTCATTATGGCGATTACCGGCCAGACGAGAGGTCATACTGGGATAGGTGAATATTTGATAGAGAATTGGCAAAGCGCAGGCTTGTTAAAATCATCTGCTGTTAAACCCGCTATCTCAACTATTGAGAAGAGGCTCGTCTTGAAAACATTAGGAAGCCTCTCTCCCCAAGACCTCTCCTCATTAGAAAAGGCACTTAAGGAACTTTTTGATTTGAGATAAGAAAAAGATAGAGGCGATATCCATAAATTCATAAAAATACTTTATTACGATTGCCTGACCCTCATTCGACTTTCTCACATCTTAGAGGAAAAAGATAGCCTATGACGGAAAAACTTGCGAGATATAACTCACAGGCACTTGAACCCGTGATTCTTACTATTCGCGGACAAAAAGTGGTCTTAGATATGGAATTGGCGAGTTTGATCAATCCAAGAATGGAATAATTGGGGACGGGTTCCTATTTTACGCAAATTTAGATAAAGGAAGAATAGATGACGGAGATGCTGAAACATATTGGTTCATGGATGCGGCGTATTTGGCTGAAGGTAGTTAAAAAAGAATACGAACGTGGTAGGATTCTTGAGGAATCCAATTTGCATTCGACGGTTTACTTTCATTTAAGAAAGTTAATCGAAAGTTCGAAAAGCAAGAAAACGAAACCGTTCATATACTCGGAGATGCCATTCTCACCCAAAATTAGCGGCGAAGGTAAGAAAAACTCTCGCGTTGACCTTGCGATCATCTTGAAAGCCATAAGCCTATGAGAGGGATTCAATATAGTATGACAAGTGGAAAAGGATTATAATAATAAAGCGAGGAGCATGTGATGAGTTTTGATGAGAAAGCATTTTTATTAGCGAAAACACCTCTCAATGTTGAAGTCAGGACAACGACTGGATACTGGGAGTACCTTATTACGATGAAGCATCCGGTAATGAAAGGCAAGGAGGATACAGTGAAAACGGCCCTGCAGTTTCCGGATGAGATTAGGCAGAGCAAAACCGATAAAGATGTTTTTCTTTACTATAAGCAGTATGATAAACTATATTGTGTAGTTGTCAAACACATTGGCCCGGAAGGCTTTTTAATCACTGCTTATCCAACCGATAAGGTGAAGGAAGGAGACTCGATATGGACAAGGTAGTTGTTTACTATCATAAGGAATCTGATACGCTTGATGTATGGTTCGGCAATCCTGAAGATGAATTCATGTGCGAAGAGGCGGGAGAAGGAATTATCCTTAAGAAAGACAAGAATGGAAAGACGATCGGGATTGAAAAACTCTATGTCAGCAAGACCGTCGGCATTGATAAGCCTCTGCCAGTGGAATTGGTTGTAGCTTAACTGAGTCTATCCCGACCGCAGGGCTCTTGACCAAATACCATGGATTTAAACCTTCAAAAATCAATTTCCCGATCCCCCGGCGAAACCTTCCGCGTCCTTGAAGAAAAGGAGGTGAAGCGGTTCGGCGAATACCGCACCCGCCGCCTGGTATCCGAGGCATGGGATAGGGTAGAAAAAGATTAAGGAGAATAAAAGAAAACCTTGCCTGAGGACTAGTGGTGGAAATTTTGTTATAGAGAGATACAAAAATGTGATATAATTCAATAAAATTCAATTGGAGGTAATGAATGAAAGCTTATGAATATTATGGCGAGATTCTGGCGGATGGACATCTCTCCCTTCCCGAAGATCTAAAAGATAAGCTTAAAGCAGATTCTAAGATAAGGGTTATGCTTCTGCTTGATGAGGATGAAAAGGCATGGGATCAACTATCGATGTCTCAATTTTTAAAAGGATACTCAGAAAAAGACGCCATTTATGACAACCTATAAATTTTGGGATATTGTCCTTATCGAATTCCCCACACGGATTTTCAGGCAGTATCAAAGAGACCAGCGATTGTCCTGTATGATTCAGGTGATCAAGATGTCCTTGTTGCAAGGGTGACGACTCAAGAATATAAAAGTGAAGGGGATTATAAAATTCGTGATTGGGGGAAATGCGGTCTTCTTGGGGAATCGTATATTCGACTTGGTAAACTGGCAACGATAGAAAAGCGGCTTATTATAAGGAAGTTAGGAACATTAGAAACCAAAGAGATAGATGCCCTCAAGTCAATTCTAAAAAGAATCTTCCATCTGTAATTTTATCATTCCTCAAATTCAATAATGAGGCCGGAAAAACGGGATGTAGATTTTAAAGCAATTTTTTATTATTTGCACCTTTGGGTCATCCGTAAAAGAGTTGAACCTACAAATTGCAAAATGTAGATTATTGAGTCGTTAAGTAGTAGTTGACTGAATTTTTCAGTCAAGCGTTCTAAAGGTTCTGACTGATCCAGCACAAGAAATAATACACTATCTGGGGTGAGAGAAATTTAGTGAAAAAAACTTCTGTTTTTTAAAGTATCAAAATCATAGCGAAGGTCACAAATGAGTCGCAATAGAACTTACATGCGAATGAAATCTGACAATCTCATGGGATTGCTTCGTTACATCGTTCCTCGTAATGGCAAGAATCCTATGACGTTCGCTATAGAACACGTTGAGGGAGGTTTAAGTGAAAAAGATAGCGCCTTCGATTCTATCTGCCGATTTCAGCCGACTCGATCGGGAAGTGCGGGCTGTTGAGAGGGCAGGGGCTGATCTGATCCATGTCGATGTGATGGATGGACATTTCGTCCCCAATATTACCATCGGACCTCTGGTGGTGACCGGTTTGAGGAAACTGACCTCTCTTCCCCTTGATGTCCACCTGATGATCGAAGAACCCGATCAATATATCGAAGCCTTTGCTCAGGCGGGGTCCGCCTGGATCACGATTCATGCCGAAGTCTGTCGCAACCTGAGGCGGATGGTAAGAAAGATTCGTAAGTTGAATGTGAGGCCAGGGGTAGTGCTCAATCCTGCGACCCCTCTGAAGAGACTCTCTCCTGTTCTCGATGAGATTGACCTCGTCCTTCTGATGTCGGTCAACCCGGGGTTCGGAGGGCAGGCCTTCATTCCGGAGGTTCTAAAAAAGGTCGAACAGTTGAGAAAGACGATCGACAGGAATCGCTATCCCGTAGAGATAGAGGTGGATGGGGGAATCAAACTGGAGAATATCGGAGAGGTTTCCAGGGCAGGCGGAGACATCTTCGTGCTGGGAACAGGAATCTTCAAGACCACAAGTTACAGAGAGACCATCCGGAAATTGAGAAGAGAGATTGAATGATGAACTCGGATTTCGGAATGCGGAATTTCAGTAACACTTTAACTCTTTGAAAAAGGTTATCTAATCCCAATGCTGTTCACATAAGCCGTTCGTGCTGAGCTTGTCGAAGCATGAACGGCTTCAATTTCCCACCCTTCGACAGGCTCAGGGTGAACGGTTTTTGGTTAACTGAACAGAATTAAGGTTGTGGGGTCAGGCCTGCAATATAGTGATTGAGTAGTGGGTAAATGGAGGGGAACATTGTCTTGAAACTTGACAGATTGGACAAGGATGTTGAGTGGATTGACATATCAACGGAGTGATAGTATTATTATACCAAAAAGGTATCGGAGGTATGTTATGCCCGCTTTGTTGATAAAAGATGTGCCCCGTGAAGTTCATGAGTGGTTAAAGCATGAAGCGGAAAGAAACCGTCGTTCCATGACTCAACAGGCGATTGTGATTTTTGAGGAGAGGATGCGGCGTTTTCATCCGGTGAGGTTTCCGGCTCCGGTGCAGACCCGGACGGTCTTGACAGCGGAATTTATCGATCGAGCTAAACGAGAAGGTCGTCTATGATTGTTGTGGATTCGAACATCGTCACGGCGCGAAACTTGACCAGCTCTCTGACATCTAAGGCCGAGCAGGTTGAAAAAAAGGATCCCGTATGGATTGTGCCTGTCCTATGGCGATACGAGTTCCAGAACATCCTGGCCACCGCGATCAAAGCGAAACAAATCAAGCCGGAACAAGCTTTGGATATTTGGGACAAGGTTTCGAAGATCCTGGTTGAGAACGAATGCGAACCTTCTGCCTCCAAAGTGATCGACCTCGTTGCACAATATGGAATCACCGCCTATGACGGGCAGTTTATCGCATCAGCCCTGGAGATGGGAATCCCATGTGTGACCGAGGACCGAGAGCTACAGGAAAAGTTTCCGGGTATTGCGATTTCTATGGATGGATTTCTAAAACCCAAACCTACCTATGTTGTTCGAGAAGTTAGAGAGAGGTATCGCAAGAAAAAGGCGTGATACTTCATTTCTGGCTCAGGAGGAATACTTTTGAAAAAAATTATCTTAATGCTCATCATCCTGTCCTGCTTCATCTTTCCCCGGTTAAGCGATGCCCAGGAGGATAAGATTGTCCGGGTCGCTATAGAAACCGCACGCAGCCATATGCGCATCCCGAAGGAGATGGAGGTCAGGTTTGTCGAGAAGAAGAAGAGCCCTCTCGCAGGTTTCTTCTCCGTGAAGATACTGGTTCTGGCTCCGGACAAGGAGATGCCTGTCATCGTCTATGTGGATGAAGCCGGTGAAAAGGTCATCCTGGGAGCCCTCATCATCAAGGGCGAGAATGTGGCCGTCAGGGAGGCGGGAGAGACAAGACCCCGAAAATTTGATATGAATCAATTTGAGATCGAAAAATCCCCCATCCGGGGGAATCCGGGAGCAAGGGTGACGATCGTCGAATTCTCAAATTTCCGGTGTTCCTACTGCCAGCTCTCATGGGCAAAGATGGAGAAGATGCTGGAGAGGCATCCTCAAACGATCCGGTATGTCTTTAAACACTTTCCACTTAAATCTCTCCAGGGGTCTTTCGAACTCTCCGAGATTGCAGCCTCAGCCCAGGTATTGAGTGGTGAAGCCTTCTGGTTGATCCACGACTTTTTCTTCTCCCCTGAAGGCCAGATGATCACCAGGGAAGATGTGAGCGTTGTCATCAGAAAGGTTGAAGAGATTCTGAAAGAGAAAGGTTTCGATGTGAGAGCTTTTCAGGCGGCGATGGAAAAGGGGATAGGGAGAAGAAAGGTCATGGAGGACATGGCTGTCGGGAATAGGGTTCCCGTTATGGGAACGCCTACCCTGATCGTCAATGGCGATTTTATCAGCGGGGAGTTCAACGACCAGGCGCTGGAACGGTATCTGAAAAAGTAGAAACGAATCCTTCAAATATTGTCTTTATTTGAATAAATCCATTTAGTTAGGACTGCCCAATTATTAGGCAAAATGGCCGGGGCCATTACTATCAAGAAGAGGAGCGCCTGATTCCACAACCATTCCACAGCGATTGTGGATTTCGGAAAAAAACCTTTTAGAAATATTTTTTTAACCCGAAATATCTGCTGTAATAGGCACGCAATTTGCCTGTTTTAGAAATACACTTGTTCTCTCAATAAAGATCGATGGTCACGACCTGGGGGCAAAGCTAAATTATAGGCTATAAACTGCACAAGATAGAAAAGCGCTCATAATGCTTAAGAAAAAACATTCGACCACCAAACACCTGCCGAGAGGGTTAGAAATACTCTACGAAGATAGAGATATCCTGGTGGTAGATAAGCCTGCGGGGCTATTGACCGTGGGGACGGAGACTAACAAATTCAAGACGGCTTACTACATTCTAACCGATTATGTGCGCAAAGGCTGTCTAAAGTCGCGAAATCGAATTTTCATTGTTCACAGGCTGGACCAGTGGACATCCGGCGTGCTGATATTCGCAAAAAGCGAAGAAGTTAAGTTACATTTGCAGGCTCAGTGGAAAGGCACGGAAAAGAAATATGTTGCGGTGGTTTATGGTCAGTTGGCCCAAAAAGAGGGAGTCATTACCTCATACCTGTCTGAGAACAAGGCTTATGTCGTCTATTCCACAACGGATGTCACAAAAGGCAAGCTGGCGCACACTGGTTATAAGGTGCTTAAAGAGACCAGGCAGTTTAGTCTGCTGGAAATTAATCTTTTGACCGGCAGGAAGAATCAGATACGTGTACATATGGCCGATAAGGGACATCCGATCGTAGGCGATCGTAAATATGGTAAACCCAGGGATGGGCACAGGCGTTTAGCGCTTCATTCAAAATCGATTTCCTTCAAACACCCCACGAGCGGCGAGCAGATGACTTTTGAAACCAAAGCGCCGAATTATTTTAATAAGCTGATTGACAATATCCAGGATAGATTATATCCAAATTGAGCGATTTATTATCCTAAATGTAGCCGTCCCGATTTATCGTGGCGTGATTTTACCTGCCCACAGGCAAGTTCTTAGCCGGGCGGGTCGGAAATGATTTCTCACCCAAGGGGCGAGAGGAAACCGCTCCGTCTCACTCGGAGCGGCTACAGGTTCCCTTCAAAAGAATCGTTCAACCAAAGACAGACTCCGTGTGTCATCGGGAACATAGCAAGAATAGGGGAGGAGGCAGAAATGAAGTCGCCTGTTGTTAAAACATTTTTGGCGGGCATTGCTTTCGGGATGGGTATCACTGCTTTATCCTTGTATGCTCAAAAACCGGGTTGCTTCGTTGCTTCGCTAGACACAATAGCAGAAATGGGGCGAGCCCGAAGGGCCAAAGAAGAAAAAAACAAATTCCTGAGAAAAAGGCTGAAGGCAATGGGCTTTTCGGATAAGGAAATTAATGAAAATCTCTGAGGGGCGAAACGTTGTTGACTGAGTTGAATAATTCTGAAATCGAGATTATAGGACTGACGGGACGTTGTTTTCTATTTGGCTATTGGTGAGCGAGGCTCCCCGTGTTTCCACGCATCTCTCACATCACTTTTCCCCTCACCTATTGATCCCTTTAATTTTCCACTAAAAATGCGATCGCAATTATAGTGGTAATTGCCCATGGCCGTTAGGCCACTCACAAACCATGAAAATAGTCTGTGGGTAAGGTTACGGTTACGAAGCCCGTTTCGTCATTCGGTAACGGTTACGTAAAAAAGCATTAAAAGACGATAAACGTAGCCTTTTATTAACGATACGGGCCTTGTTACCGCTTAACGAACTCATCATTTTCTAACGTAATGAGTATCTTAGTGGGTTGACTGAGTTTTTCAGTCAAAAACATTCAACTGTCCACAGGTTCCACTCCTCACCCTTTTCCCTCACGTCCCATTAATCCGTCCAAGCTTTATGAAAACATAGGACACTTTCTGGGGGAGGTCCCCTTTTAGAATGTGGAAAGTGGAATATCCTTCCTTGAGACAGGCAGGGCAGGCGGGCCTAAATCTTTCTCGCCTGCCCCTCTGAATTTGGCATTTCCGTGGGTATCTGTCACGGGAAAAAAGGCGCTTACAACTTGGTGGAACACATTGTTTAATCGTGGTATAGTGGACCGAACGAAGGACGTTTAGGAGAAGATGGCCGCGATTTCTGACCAGACATTTTCATCAGCCCTCGAATTTGAGCAAGCATTGGTTGAAGCTGCTTTTAAAGGAGAACTTGTCCTCACAGCGACTTCGCGCCTTTCGCGAAGATTGCTCCATTGCTTCCGGCTGGCAAGGATCAAGAAAGAAGAAGAGGGATGGAGGACCCCGGCCATCTTTGGCTTTAACCGTTGGGTTAAGAATATTTATGAATCGCTATGGGAACCTTTCCAGCCTCTCTCAAGATTGGCTGCGCTTCGCCTGTGGGATGAGGCGACCCAGGGAGTGAAATGGATGGAGGGGCTGAGACGAGGGCCCCTTCTTTATCTCGAACTGCAGGATTCTTTCGACCTGTTGATGCAGTCCGGGCAACCCCTTGCGGGTTCTCCAAGCGGGCACATGCTCGCCGACTGGAGACGGGAGGTTTCTGAACATTTTCTGGATCTCCTTCAGAAGAATCGGTATATCCCCTGGGGAAATATTTTGAAAAGGGCAGGGGAGGCCCTGGCAGAGGGAAGGATCAGTCTTCCTGAAAATATCATCCTTGCCGGATTTAACGAGTTTTCGCCCATGGAAGAAAGTCTCGTCAAATCACTATCTCAAAGGTCGAAAATCAACCTTTGCCGCGCCTCAAAGAGTCCTGACGAAAACGTAAGGGTTCGCGTCTACGCCGCTCCGGAGCAGGAGTGTCAATCCGTCTGCGCTGAAGTGATTGAGTGTTGGAACAATAACCAGAAGCGACTCGGAGTGGTCTTTCTTGACCCTGATTATTTAAAACTCTTCAAGCAATCCCTTGAGGAGCTGACAGACCGGGAAGAGAGGCCTCCTGATGCCCTTCGTTACAACCTGGCGGGAGGGACGCCACTTTCAGAACATCCCCTTTTTCAGACAGCCCTGTTACCTTTGCGTTTACCAGATGAGCCTCAACCGAACAGACTTTTATCTTCCCTTCTCTTTTCGCCCTATGCGAGGAGAATGAAGCAGGGTCAGGAGCTGGCGGTCAGATCCATACTCTGGGGTCAAGAAAATTCGAGGACATTGGGAGACCTTCTTTTCCGTCTAAGCCATATCGGTTGTCCGGTTCAGCCTCTTCAAAATCTCTGCTTTTATAAGAAAAAACCGCTGAAGGTTTGGCTTCAGGAGCTTGAGAATCTGTGGAAGAACCTTGGTTTTCCCCTGTTAAGGTGTGAGACGGACACTTTAGCAAAAGAACATCTTTTGATGATTGTCGAAAACTTGAAAAGTGAAACCGGACATCTGGAGATGGGCGGAAAGGATGTGCTGGCCTGGTTGAATGCGGCCTCCCGGGGAATTGAGGTCGTCGAGAAAACTCCTGAGACCGCCGGCATTCAGATTCTTAATCTCGTGGAATCGAGGGGTTTGGCCTTTGACCGAGTCTGGGTGGTGGGAGCTCACGGCCGCGCCCTGCCACAGATGATGGGTGCCCTGCCTTTTCTTGATCCCGATGAACTTCGTAAAATCGAAGAAGGCACTGCCGAAAGGCAATGGGAGACGGGCCAACGAAACCTCTCCTGCCTCCTCGCCTCCGCCCCTGATGTTGCGTTTAGCCGTGCGGCCTCCAGAGGAGAAGACTTTCCCTACCTTCCTTGCCCATTGATACCGGATGAGTCCTCTCAAGAAGGTTCTCAATATACGGTCGACCTGTGGAAGAGGCCTCCCATGGAGTGGCTGAGGGCTCGCTGGCTCAGGGAAGGATTGAAGGGACTGGACTGCATTTCAAGGGAATCAAAAGAAAGAGTTTCCGAATATGTGAATTTTCCATTGACAGGGCAGATGAGGGTGACCCAATTTGAGGACCTGCTCCTTTGCCCTTTTAAATATTTTGCCGGACATCTGCTGGCCCTGGCGCCCCTTGAAGAACTGAAGATAGGGATCGACCCCGGAGAGAGGGGAGAAGTCATTCACAAAATCCTGAGGGAATTCACCCGAGGATTAGCAAAAGCGGCGCCTGATTGGCCGGACGAAAAAGGCAAAGCCCTCGAATTTTTGGAGAAGACGGTTGACGCCATCCTGGGCGAAAAGATGAAAGATCCTTTCTGGATGGTGGAGCGTTTGAGACTTCTGGGGAATGATCCATTTCCAGGCCTGCTTAAAACCTGGCTCGATGCAGAACAGGAAAGGGGTCTTGCAGGTTGGCGCTTTGAAGCCGCTGAAGAGTCTTTCGAGGGACTCTCAATCGGAGAGACGGGAATCTCCTTGAGGGGCCGACTTGACCGGATCGATAGCCACCTGGAAAGGGGAAAGGCTCTCTGGGATTATAAAACAGGCGATCCGCCAAACAGCAAGGAAGTGGTGGAATGGATGGTCAGGCCCCAGTTACCCGCTTATCTCCTTGCCCTTAAAAAAGGGCTCCTGTCTTGCCCCGGTGGTTGGAGGGGCGGGACTGAGGCGGGT
>Ga0207951_100193_pt1 | contig 39438 bp, 38 predicted proteins | sample Subbio12Aug_8Bad_FD_184830 | JGI IMG/M metagenome (GOLD analysis project Ga0207951, IMG submission 184830) | Serpentinite rock and fluid subsurface biosphere microbial communities from McLaughlin Reserve, California, USA - CR12Aug_8Bad (SPAdes) | ecosystem: Environmental > Terrestrial > Deep... | reverse complement strand
AGATAAAGTTTATCCTCTCGATGTTGTGTTTCATGGAAGAGAACAGGTTACTGTAGCTGCCGGAACGTTCGACTGCATAATACTTGAACCATTAGCAAAAGAAGGAGGCTTATTTAAGAGCGAAGGAACTATGCTTTTGTGGGTTACCGATGACGAAATTAAAATGCCTGTAAAAGTTAAAACGAAAGTTATCATCGGTTCAATTGATGCCGAGCTTACTAAGTACTCCGGATTAGCGGGAGAGCTTAAAGCGAAGAAAGATAATTAGTAATAATTTTACAATCCCTTAATTATCAATTAATTACTAAATGTAAATATTATGGTATAGTAACAGTTCGGGTTAGCAATCGTTTTTTAAAAAACACTTGCACTGCCTACTTAATTAACTTCTATTTTGCTCATATCTGAAGAGACACATCTACAATTGACAAGAAAAATACCATTGCAATGATTTGCTTTCAATCTGTTGATAAAATAAATTGGAATAGTAATTAAACCGCAAATTGAATTTAAGCAAGTTTATGGACGAACAAACAGATAATAATCCCGTTGGTGAGAACCAGCCGCCAAAGTTAACGCCCGGAATGAATCCGCTTACCGCTGCATTCCTTGCTCTTGCTGTTGTATTCATTCTTTATCAATTCGGCGGTGCAATTCTTACATTACTAATATTCGGATTGGATTTTGAAAAGGCAGATGTAAATTCTGTTCGGCTTCTTACTATGGGCGGACAAATTTTATTTATACTTCTCCCCGCTCTTTTATTGGCTAAATTTGTTTATACAGATGTTACAAGCGCATTAAGAGTTAAATTTCCTTCACTAAAAGAAGTACTGGTATTTATAGGCGGACTGGTATTGCTTACACCGTTATTACAAAGTTTTCTTTACATACAAAATTTTCTTTTTAACAAATTGGCTGATAATATTTCGATTGTTCATGAATTAAGAAACCTGATTGATCAAGTAGATAAAATGGTTCAATCTACTTATGGTAATCTTCTTCAATCAAATTCAATTTTTGAAGCGTCGTTTATTGTTTTTGTTGTTGCTGTTATTCCCGCTCTTTGCGAAGAAACTTTTTTCCGTGGATTTGTTCAGAAAAGTTTTGAATACCGATTCAAACCGGTCTGGAGTATATTATTAACTGCGCTCTTCTTCGGAATCTACCATTTTAATCCGTATGGATTATTTGCATTAATTGCCTTAGGAGTATATTTCGGATTTGCTGCATATATAAGCGATTCCATTTTCATCCCTATGATTCTCCATTTCCTAAATAACTTTATGGCAGTAACTGCTTTTATGATTTTCGGCGACCAGGAATTAATAAGTTCTAATGTTACACCTACGGAAGATATTCTCTACCACATTATAACTTTCGCAATATTGCTTCTGCTTTTTTCTGCCTTTATTTATTATGTTATGAAGAACTACAAGTCCTTCCAAAAAAGAAAGGAGGAAATATGATCTGTCCAAATTGTGAATATGAATATGTTGATGGAGTTAAAGTATGTGCCGATTGCGGTGCAGAGTTAATTCTTAAAGAAGAATTCGAAGGGAAATTATTACATCCTTCAGATTGGGTTGTAATAGGAACATTTGCAGAAATTTATGAAGCCGAGATGTTAAAAGCTAATTTAAGCGGTGCTGGTATTGATTCGTTATTCTTCACAAAAAAGGATCGCAACTTTCCACTTTCCGGAAGCTGGGAGACAATTAAAATTCTCGTTAAGAAGACTGATGCCGATGATGCATTAGAAATTATTAACGATATTAAAAACAGAAAACCTGAGGAGAATACCGGAGAGAGTACAAATGAAAATGAGTAATCTTACTACAAGAATAATTGTTGCACTTTTTGGAATCCCGTTAATTGTTATTGTAAGCATTTTAGGGGCATTCCCCTTTTTGCTTTTTGCACTCTTTACCGGATTAGTATCCTTCTTTGAATTTTCTAAAATGCTTTCTCGAAGAAAGTTCTTTCCTAATATGTTTGTGGGTTTTGTTTCAATTTCCTTAATTATATTTAATTCATATTACCGTTTTATTTCGTTTGAATTGCTGATCCTTTCAATAATACCTGTCCTGTTACTGTTCGAACTTTTTAGAAGAAGTGAATCGGCTATTGCTAATCTTGGCGCATCGCTACTTGGTATTTTTTATATTGGACTTTTTTCATCGGCACTCGTTTTAATACGCGAATATTATAACGATTCTTTTTTTCTTTATGATCAGGGCGGATATTTAATAATTGCCATTTTAGTTACAATCTGGGTATGCGATTCTGCAGCTTATTTTATTGGTTCTGCAACAGGTAAACACAAAATTCTTACGCGTGTTAGTCCGCATAAAAGCTGGGAAGGTGCAATTGCCGGTTTTGTGTTTTCAATTATTACAATGGTAATAGCTCAAATTGTTGTTCTTAATTTCTTATCTATACAAGATGTTGTTGTAATTGGATTCATAGTTGGAGTGTTCGGACAGGCGGGAGACTTTGTAGAAAGTCTTATTAAACGCGATGCCAACGTTAAAGATTCTTCATCTATAGTTCCTGGCCATGGCGGAATTTTTGATCGGTTCGATTCATTACTTTTTTCTGCTCCGATTATTTATTTATACTTAGAATTAATAATTAACCATTAAAATTTCTTGAGGGTTGAAAAGATGAAAAGTGTTATCAAACTTTCATGGTTGATATTCTTATTTTTATTATTCACCAACAATTCAGCACAATCCATTGACGATATTAAAAAACAAATTACCAGAAATGATGAAAGTCTTCAGCACCGTCTGGATCGGTTAGAAAAACTTGTTGATGATGTACTCTGGTTCCAGAGAGTTGGAGATGTGGCGTTTGTAGATAAAATCTTTATGACCGGTCCTCCACCTGCTAAGGAAAAAAATCCTACCGGTCAGGGTGCCGGTAATCCGGTTAAATTCTGGTCTTATGTATTTATACCCAAAGGAATCGATTTCAACAAAAAATATCCTCTAATTGTATTACCACATGGTGGTGTCCATGCAGACTTTACAACTTATTACACGCACATAATTAGAGAATTAATGTACCAGCAATATATTGTTGTTGCCGCTGAATATAGAGGAAGCACCGGTTATGGAGAAGGATTTTATAAAAGAATTGATTATGGCGGACTGGAAAATGAGGATGTAAATGCCAGCCGACAATATATTCTGGATAATTATGATTTTGTTGACCCTGATAGAGTTGGAATTATCGGATGGAGTCATGGAGGACAAATTACATTGTTCAATATTTTCGACTATCCTGAAAATTACAAATGTGCATTTGCAGGTGTTCCTGTAAGCGACCTGATAGCAAGGATGGGTTATAAAGATGATGAATACCGCGATCTCTTTTCTGCCGATTATCACCTTGGTAAAACCGCCGATCAAAATGTTCAGGAATATAAGAAGAGATCCCCTGCATGGAATGCACATAAATTACAAACGCCGTTACTTATTCATACCAATACAAATGACGAAGACGTTAATGTTCTTGAAGTTGAGCATCTTATAAAATCTCTTAAAGCCGAAGGGAAAAAATTTGAGTACGAAATTTTCAAGGATTTACCGGGCGGACATTCGTTCGATAGGATGGATCATAAAGTCGGCCGCGAAATCAGAATAAAGATTTATAAGTTTCTGGACAGGTATTTAAATCCTCCTAAAAAGATTACTTCATTGAAGGATATTGAAAAAGCTGCTTATAGATAATTAGTGTTCGTTCGTGTAATTAGTGGCAAATGCTTCCGCCACTAATTACACTAATTTTCACTAATCAAAGAACTACTCTTTTGTAAAGTAATTTATCCCTACTAAAATTTACTATTAAACCCAACCGGTAATTTGAAACTGCGAGGTAATTGATAGTCTGTTTAATAAATTCATCGGGTATTCCATCAACAGCTTTTACTTCAAGAATAATCTTGTCAAATACAGTAAAATCGGCATAATACTTATGAGGTAAAATTATTTCTTTGTATTTAATATCAAATTGTTTCTCTCTTTCATAATAGATTCCTTTATTCCTAAATTTATACTCAAGTGCATCTTTATAAACAATTTCTAAAAATCCGCCCCCTAATTCTCTATGGACGTCCATGCAAATTCCTATAATCTGAAATGCTTCTTCTTTATAAATTAATTCACTCATTTTTATTTAGTGTTAATTCGTGAAATTAGTGGCATATCCTATGCTTCACTCACAAAAGTAAACTAATCAGAAGAAAAACTTATTATAATTCTTTATAAAGTAATCTTCGGAAAAACTTATTATAATTCTTTATATAGTAATCTTCGGAGAATCTACTTCCCCCACATTCAGATTAAATATCTTAAAACTATTTCCGTATTTTTGTTGTTGTTAATTATATTCGATAAAGAAAGGAATAAATGCCTTCAAAACCAAAAATATCTGTAATTACACTCGGTTGTTCAAAAAACACAGTCGATTCAGAAAGATTAATGAATCAACTGAAACTGAATAAATTTGATCTCACGGAAAATCCCGAAGAAGCTGATTCGGTTGTAATTAATACATGCGGATTTATTGACGCAGCAAAAGAAGAATCCGTAAATACAATTTTATCGGCCGTTGAGTTGAAGAAAAAAGGAAAGCTTAAAAAAATTGTTGTCGCCGGATGTCTCTCGGAACGTTACATGGACGATCTTCGTAAAGGAATTCCCGAAGTTGATTCTTTCTTTGGCACTGAAGCTTACGAAGGTATTGTTGAAGACTTTGGCGGAGATCTTAAATATGAATTGCTTGGTGAAAGATTCCTGACTACTCCTAAACATTTTGCTTATTTAAAAATCTCGGAGGGTTGCGATAACCCGTGCTCATTCTGTGCTATTCCTTTAATGCGGGGACTTCATAATTCCCAACCGATGGACGACATTTTACAGGAAGTAAAGTTTCTTGCTGCTAAGGGAGTTAAAGAAATAAACATTATAGGACAGGATACAACTGACTATGGAAAAGAAACCGGGAAAAGAAATATTGCGGAACTACTTAACAAAATTTCTTTAATTGATGGAATTGAATGGATTAGATTATTATATGCGTATCCTTCTCACTTTCCGGATGATTTGATAAATGAGATAGCTGAAAATCATAAGATTTGCAAATACATAGACATTCCTCTTCAGCATATTTCCGATAACGTTCTTAAATCGATGCGCCGGGGAATAACCAAAAGAAGAACCATAGAATTACTTTATAAATTACGAGAAAGAATACCGGATATTACTTTAAGAACAACATTTATTGTCGGCTATCCTAATGAAGGCGAAAAAGAATTCGAGGAACTTTGCGAGTTTGTTAAGGATATAAAGTTCGACCGCATCGGAGTATTCAATTATTCGGTTGAGGAAAATACACCCGTTTATATACTTGGAGATCCTGTTCCACCCGAGGTTAAAGAAGAGAGAAAAGCGATACTGATGAACATTCAAAAGGAAATTTCACAAAGTAAGAACGAAAAACTTATCGGCAGTAAAATGCAAGTAATTATTGATAATATTGAAGGAGAATTTTACATAGGAAGAACTGAAAAGGATGCGCCGGAAGTAGATGGTGAAGTTCTGATTAAAGCAGACGATAACAAGCTTAAAATAGGAAACTTTTATGATGTTGAAATTAATGACTGCAATGAGTATGATTTGTTCGGGAAAATTGACAATTCGAAATAAGGTTTAATTTAATATAGACATCATTTACAATACGATTCACAATTGTAAATGCTAAAGGAGTAAATAATATGAAAAGGATCTGGTTAATACTACTGGCATTTGTTGTAACAGTGAATGCACAGGTTGAATATTCGGCGGAAACTAATCTGGCAATTAATGCACCAATGTTTTTTATCGATTTTGCTAATTATAAAAGTGATTCGCCGGATAAAGCCCGTTTAGATGTTTTCGTTCAGATTCCACACTCCTCAATTCAGTTCATCAAAAAAGATAATTCTTTTATTGGCGGATATAATGTAACTCTAACATTTTACGACCAGAATAAAAAGAATATCCTGTTTGAACGAAGCTGGAGGGAGAAAATAACTTTAGACGATTTTACACAAACAATTTCAAGAAACAATTACAATTTTTCATATAAATCATTCGATCTGAATCCCGGTAATTATACTATAAGATGTATTCTCGAAGATTCTGATTCCAGAAGAGCCGGTACGCGCGAATATAAAACCGTATTGAAAAAACTGGCAGACACTCTTAGTGTTAGCGATATTCTTTTAATAACCGAAATAATAAAAGATCCTTCGGGCGATAAAGTTGTTCCTAATATTTCTAAAATAGTTTCTAATAAAACCAATTCACTTCCATTCTCATTCGAAATTTATTCGAACAAAGACCAGCAGGTTATTCTTGAATATCAAATTGAAAATCTGAGAAGCAAAGTAACCACAAAATATATGGACCCTGTATATGTAAAAGCCGGGATAAATTCTATTTACCATACAATCGAAAATGTGAGTTTCAGACTGGGAGATTTTATCATAAGGATCATCCTGAAAGATAAAGACTGGAAAGAGGTTGCAACTTCAGAAAAATTATTCGTATCAAAGATTTACGGATTTCCGAATTCAATTGTTGATCTTGATAAAGCAGTGGAACAATTAGTTTATATTGCATCGCCCCAGGAAATGAGTTTTATAAAACAAGGTGAAAATTACGATGAGAAACTTGACCGGTTTTTAAAATTCTGGAACAAGAAAAAACCGAATCCGCAACTGGAAGAAAATCCTGTTTTGTATGAATATTATAGAAGGGTTGAGTACGCTAACAAAAATTTTAAGGGACTTTCTGAAGGATGGCGAACCGATATGGGATTAATTTATGTTACTTTTGGTCCGCCCAATAATGTTGAGCGCCGACCGATGGAAGCCAATTCAATTCCTTATGAGATCTGGGAATATTATGATTTAAATAGAGCGTTTATATTTGCAGACGCAACCGGATTTGGAGATTACCGGCTGGTAAATCCGGATTATAGCCGCTGGCCCGGATACAGATGATAAAAAATGTATAATGTAAAGTGTATAATGATCAATAGTAATAATTAGCAAGCTTAGTATTATTAAAAAATCAATTTCGTATTCGATTTTCAATTCTCCTCATTTCATTATACATTATCAATTATTAATTATGCATTATTGAAAATGATTCTTACAATAACAATCAATCCCTTGCTCGAGAGGAAACTTTACTTCAACAACGTTAAATATGGTAAAGAGAACAGGGCATTTAAGGAAGAATTAGCTGCCGGTGGAAAAGGAATTAATGTAAGCCGTCAATTAAATTACCTCGGAATGAAAAATTCCGCTTTCACATTCATTGGCGGAAATAACGGAAAAATTTTCAGAAGCATTTTAGCCCACGAAAAAATTGATTACTCGTCTGTGTCTACAAAGTCAGAAACTCGCTCAGCTGATTTGATAATGGATTTAAATGAGAAAAAAATTACAACATTCTTCGGCGTTAATAGTTCGATTACTAAAGATGAATCGGATGATTTTAAAAACAAACTTGAAAAAATGATTCAGAATTCTTCTGCTGTTGTTTTTTCCGGAAGTTCACCCTGTAAAGAAACCGACGATATTTTCCCTTATGGAATTGAACTTGCAAACAAGCATGATAAAATCTCGGTTCTCGATACTTATGGAGAACACTTATCAAGATGCATTGATTCCTCACCAACAGTTCTTCATAATAACGTTCATGAAATTGAATCTTCTCTTGGAATTCCGGTCAGTTCCGACACAGATAAAATTAAATTCCTCGAGCATTTATATTCCAGAGGAATTAAGATGGCATTCCTTACTGATGGAAGTAATCCTTCCTATACTTCTAAGTACGACTTTCATTACAAAGTATATCCTCCCGAGATAAATGCAAAGGATGCAACCGGTAGCGGCGATTCGTTTGTGGCGGGTATAATTTACGGACTCGAAAATGCGCTTGTGTATGATGAGTTTATCAGAATTGCAACTGCATTAGGAGTCGCAAATGCAACAACATGGGATGAATGCCGGGTTACTACTGATCAAATGAATGTCTATATTGATAAAGTGAAGGTTGAACCTCTCGGTAAAAGAATGAAGCTGATTGATGATTCTCCAACGGTGCATTAATAGAACGCTGATTTATTATGATCATTAAGATTTTGTATGATATTATCTGTGTAAATCATAACTATCTGCGGTATCTGCGTTCTATTGTTTTTATTTCTTTATTAACAAGTCACATCTTTTTTGCTCAGTCAATTAATTCCATTGAAGTGCGCGGGAATAATATTTTCCCCGTTTCAGATTATCAAAGATGGATTGGATTAATCATACCGGCAAACTTTTTCCCCGGAGTTGAAGACACAATTAAAAATAGAATAGGCAAAGGTTTAAGATCGGCAGGTTATTACAATTACGAGATCCCTAAAATATTTTCTGAACCTGTTGATACTTTCCGCTCAAAAATTGTAATTGAAGTAAAAGAGAACTCACCCACATTTATAAACAAAATCTATTTCAATCACACAATGGTTGATTCTATATTTTTAGAACGAACATTTGGGGATCTAACCGGGAGAATTTTAAGTAATGAAATAATTCAGTCAACATCCGGTAAAGTTTTATCATATTTAGAAAATACCGGTCAACCTTTCTCTAAAATTCTGCTTGAGTCGATTTATTTGTTCTATGATTCGACTGATCAAAATTATTATGCAGATCTTTATTTAACAATAGATCACGGCAAAAAATCTGTTATTAATAAAATTGAAATATCAGGCAATTCGAAAACGAAAGATTTTGTTATATCACGTGTAATTAATATTAAAATTGGTGAGTTATATGATCAAAAAAAAATCGATAACATTCCGGGCAGATTAAACAGGCTCCGATTTTTTGAACCTGTTGAACCTCCTGAATTTTATTTTAATTCCCGCGACGAAGGGATTTTGAAAATTATAATTAAAGAAAAAGAAACAAATAATTTCGACGGGATAATTGGTTACATCCCGGCAACAACACAAAATGAAAAAGGGTTCTTAACGGGATTTGTTAATATAAGCTTGAGGAATTTATTCGGCACCGGTCGTTCTGCGGGTTTTAAGTGGCAACAGGAATCGCGTTCTTCTCAGGAACTTGAAATACGTTACCTTGAACCATGGTTGTTTAATCTTCCGTTTAATATTGAAGCCGGATTATATCAACGGAAACAGGATTCAACTTACGTCCAGAGAAATGCAGAAGGTAGGTTCGATTACATCGCTTCTCAGGAAGTAACAGCTTCTCTAATTCTAAGCACCCAATCTACTATACCCACAGAAAGAGCAGATAAAACTTTTACTGTCTTCAACTCAACTTCCAATACTATCGGATTCAACTTAAGAATAGATACGCGCGACGATTTTTACTCCCCCACCGAAGGAATAATATTGAGCAATACATATAAGTACACTTCAAAGAAAATTGAAGGACCTAAAGAGTTTATTACACCTTCCGTTAAAACAAAAACTAACTTTCAACGTCTGGAAATTGACTTCGGCTACTTTCTGGAAATTTTTAACAGGCAGATTGTAGCAACAGGAGTTCATGCACGCGAATTAAAAGGTAACGATTTTGAAATAAGCGATTTATATATGTTAGGCGGAACAAATACATTGCGGGGTTACCGCGAAAAACAATTTGCCGGTAATCGTATTCTCTGGTCGAATCTTGAATACAGATATTTACTAACTAATCGTTCCTTTGCATTTTTATTTCTTGATACGGGTTATTTTCTTAGAAGTGAAGATCCATCCCGCAGCATTCCTAAAACTTCGGATTTCAAATACGGATACGGATTGGGCTTTAACATCGAAACAACACTTGGAATTTTAGGCGTCAGTTTTGCTCTGGGTAAAGGTGATTCATTCCGCGATGGTAAAATTCATTTCGGAATTGTTAATGAGTTCTAAAAGCGCATTAATACTCGAATATAATTTCAGCCTTTTATAATTTTGCACATGAACAGTTTAATAAAATTCGATAAGTCGTTCCGTAACCGTAAAATAAAATATCTTGCCGGTGTTGATGAAGCCGGACGAGGTCCAATAGCCGGTCCTGTTGTTGCTGCAGCTGTTATATTCGATAATAAAACTTTTCATAATAAAATAAACGACTCAAAAAAACTAAATGAAAAGACCCGCGAAGAACTATTCGAATGGATTGTTAAGAATTGTATCTCATACGGAATAGGAATTTTGGATCATCTGGAAATTGACAGGATAAATATTCTTCAGGCATCCTTAAAAGCTATGAAGATAGCGGTTTCAAATTTAAAACCCGAACCGCAGCTTTGTTTGATTGATGGCAATAAAACTTTTAATTCGGATTTGAAAACTATAACTGTTATTAATGGCGATTCCAAATCATTCTCAATCGCAGCTGCTTCTATTATTGCAAAAGTAACAAGGGATAGAATTATGAAAGAGCACTCGAAAAATTATCCGCAATATTTTTGGAACCATAATAAGGGTTATGCAACCAGTGCTCATATCCATGCCGTAAAACAGTATGGCATATCCGAACTTCATAGAAAAACTTTTTTAAGTAAAATATTGAATGAAGAGAAACAGGAAGTGTTATTCTAATTACTCTGAAAAACAGTCACTTATTAATTTTGAATGGAGGTGACTGAGTGATTGAGTGCCTGAGTAAGGGGGAAAAATGAAAACGGAAGAAAAAAAGAACAAACGCAAAACCGGTTCCGAAGGAGAAGAAATTGCTTGCGAGTTTATTTCTAAACTTGGCTACAAAATTGTTGAAAGGAATTACCAATTTGGACACGGTGAAATTGATATAATTGCAAAAGATGGAGAGATACTTGTTTTCATTGAGGTTAAGTACAGAAAGAATCTGGAATATGGACCACCGGAATTAGCAATTACAAAAGGGAAACAGAATCTTGTAAAAAGAACTGCGACCGCTTATCTATGGGAAAAAGAAATTAAAGACGAGCTTAGCCGTATCGATGTTATTGCAATCCTGAAACTTCCCGGTCAAAAACCTCAGATTAATCACATTATCAATGCATTTTAAAGCCACGAATTGCACTAATTTTCACTAATATTTAGTGACCATTTGTGTAATAAGTGGCAATTCCTTAATCATTTTTGTATTCACTACAGATATTATAGTTTTGGTTAGAATTTGATTAACTTTATCACACTTCAATCTAATAAATGATTTTACTATTTTGGAAATCAAAACAGAGTAATTATTCTTTCCAATGAAATTACCCAGACTAAAACAGAGCCGGCGGCTTTCTTATTCCGATTACCTTTACAATTTCTTTGCGACAATTACCGGCTTAACAATTTTCAACTGGGAATTTATTAAGCAAGCGTTTCTACCTCCGTATGAAATTTCTGAAATTAAAAAACATATGGACGAGCTTGGCGTTAAGACATTTGGAATTGTAAGTATTACCGGTTTAATAATTGGACTTGTTCTTGCGATGCAGAGCCAACCGGTTCTTCAAAGATTTGGTGCAACAGATTTTTTACCCGGAATGGTTGCTCTATCAGTTGTTAGAGAATTGGGACCTGTTATAACAGCTTTAATTTTTGCCGGACGTGTTAGTTCCGGTATAGGTGCAGAACTCGGTTCAATGCGCGTTACAGAACAAATTGATGCCATGGAAGTCTCTGCGGTTAACCCGTTTAAATTCCTTGTTGTTACACGTGTAATTGCAACAACAATGATTCTTCCTGTACTTTCGGTTTATGTAATTATCATAGCAATATTCGGTGGATACATTGCAGTTATAATAACAGAGAATATGAACATCCATTATTATATTGATTCGGTTCTTCGTTCCGTTGAGTTTGGTGATTTTATTCCCGGCGTTGCAAAAACATTTGTCTTTGGATACATAGTAGGTCTTGTAGGATGTTATAAAGGTTTTACAGCAGAAGGCGGAACAGAAGGTGTTGGTAGAGCTTCTACAACATCCGTTGTTCTTTCTTCTCTTCTTATTTTAATTTTTGACATGATATTGGTAAAAATTTCTTTATGGATATGGCCGACACTAGGATAGTAGAAATAAAAAATTTGTCAAAACGGTTCGATCAATTAATCGTACTTGATAATATTTCTCTCGGAGTAAACCGGGCGGAAAATTTAGTTGTCTTCGGCAGAAGTGGCCAGGGTAAGAGTGTACTCCTCAAGTGTATTATCGGATTGATGAAACCGGATTCAGGCAATATTTTTATCAAAGGAGAAAATATTTCAGAGCTTTCAGTAAATGAATTGAACAGGTTAAGAAAGAATATCGGATTTTTATTTCAGGGATCTGCACTTTATGATTCGATGACCGTTAGAGAAAATTTAACATTCCCTTTGAAAAGGCATACTCCTGAAATAACTCAATCTACAATAAATGAAAAAGTATTAACAACTTTAGAATTAGTTGGACTTGAAGAAGCCATCGATAAAATGCCGTCCGAGTTATCAGGTGGAATGAAGAAACGGATTGCATTAGCACGTTCAATTATCACCGATCCGGAATTAATGTTGTATGATGAACCGACAACCGGACTTGATCCAATTACAACAAAAGAAATTAGCGAGTTAATCTTAAATTTGCAGAAGAAACTTAACATGACTTCAATTGCAGTTACACACGATTTGATATGTGCAGAAATTATTGCTGACCGGGCAATATTTCTTAAGGAAGCAAAAATTGCTTACGAAGGAAGAATTCCTGAACTAACCGGATCCACCGATCCATTCCTGAAAAATTTTTTCAGCAATGAAATTATAAAAGTTTGAGAGGAATAAAATGTTAAAACAACTTGAAGGCGCACGACTTGGTATATTCATTTTTTTTGGAACTGTTCTCTTAGTTATCTCAATTTTCCTATTAGGCAGTAAAGAGAAATTGTTCACAAGAACAATACAGGTAAAAGCTTACTTCAATCAGATTGAAGGATTAAAATCCGGGGCGCCGGTAAGATTAAGTGGTTATGATATAGGAAGTGTAAGTGGTATTTCGCTGGTTGATGATGTAACCGGTAATGTTGAAGTAAGAATGAGAATTGATGTTGGATTAAAACAGTTCATCCGCCTCGATAGTCAGGCCGCAATTGAAACAGAAGGATTAGTTGGTAAAAAAATAGTTACGATTACTCCCGGCTCTTCAAAATTTGCAGAGATTGAAGAGGATGGAATTATAAAATCTAAAAATCCCCTCAATGTTGCCGCTGTTGTTGAGGAAACAGAAGCAGTAATTTCTTATCTGAAAGACCTTACAAAGGATTTATCGGAAATAATTGCAAAGACCAATAAAGGTGAAGGGACATTTGGTAAATTAGTTAACGATGACCGTCTTTACAAAGCTGCAGTTAATATTACACAGAACGCAGATAAAAACATGAATGCCCTTACAGAGAAATTAAGCGACATAACAGATATTATAGTTAACATAAGCAATAGTATTGGATCGATTATCGCCAATGTTGATACTGCTGTAATTGATGTTAGATTATTAGTTGATAGAATAGAAAGAGGCGAAGGGGCGCTCGGAACATTATTAACCGACCAGAAAATTGCCGATTCGATACGGACAATGATTTACAATTTTTCTAAAACCTCCGAAGATGCAAGAATGGCAACTTCAAGTCTTGCGGAAAATATGGAAGCCCTAAAACACAACTGGTTATTCAAAAGCTATTTTGAACAGCGCGGTTACTGGAACAAAGCTGAATTCCAGATACAAATTGATAATCGTTTGCAGGAACTTAAAGAACAGAACGACATCCTTGATAATCGTATAAAAGAACTTCTGGAATTAGAAAAAAAGTTAGAAGGTAAATCGAAGTAAATTCTATTTTATTAGCTGGTTGTGAAATTTTATTATTCGTTCTACATAATTAAGAGTTTCTTCGTGTCTCCATTTTGGAACTTCCGGTGCTACCAGAGAAATGTTATTCCAGTCAGTATGATCAAGATCTTTTAGCTTTGCTTTCTCCTGAGCTTTTAATATTGTTCCTCTGCCGGCATTATAACTTCCAAAAGTAAAATTAAACTTCTCCTCTTTGCTTTCAATTTCATTCCATTTGTTATATAACTGCTTGTCATAATAAATACCCGCAGCAATATTCCAGACCGGGTCGTCAATACTCTTAAATTCTGTATTAGCGCTTTGGATGTCGGCAAATGTTGAGGGCATAAGCTGCATTAAACCTCTGGCACCAACGGGACTCAAAGCATCTGGAGTCAAACCACTTTCTGCGATGCTTTGTGCTTTAAATAATTTCCAATCATAACCGGGTCCAAAAAACCGTTTGGAGTATTTTTTAAAAGTATCATCATATTCTGCAAATTTCTTCTGTGCATATTCAGATTTGCTAAAAAATAAAACTAGTACTAATAGAAGGAATTTCAATTTAATGCCCCGGCAATTATAAGAGCTATTGAAATAAAAATTGATGCAATAAAAATAGCAACGGCTAAATTCCCTTTCTTCAGCTCCTCTTCAAAATCAATTTTAGGAGAGAGTTTATCAAAAATTTTGTACGAGATAAACATTAGAACCACTCCCATAACTGCATATAAAATATTAAGTCCAATAATTGTCCATTCCATAAAAGTAATTCCCTTTTTTATGATTTAATATAATTATGATTTTCAGGTTATTCAATTACTGTGTGTGGAATAGTGTTAATTCAATTTCGTAACTTGATAGTTACGAATTACCAATTTTTTAAAAATGGCCAAGAATAATAAGTCCTACTCCGAAAATAAAATAATAGTGCGCGGTGCACGTCAGCATAATCTTAAAAACATTTCACTCGAAATACCGCGCAATAAACTGGTAGTGTTTACTGGTGTAAGCGGAAGCGGTAAATCATCTCTTGTGTTCGATACATTATATGCTGAAGGCCAGCGCAGATATGTAGAAAGTCTCTCCTCTTATGCACGTCAGTTCCTTGAAAGAATGAACAAACCCGATGTTGATTTTATTAGCGGTATATCCCCCGCTGTTGCAATCGAACAAAAAACAGGTGCAAGAAACCCAAGATCTACGGTTGGCACAAGCACGGAAATTTATGACTACTTAAGATTACTATTTGCAAGAATTGGAAAAACTTTCTGTTTTAGCTGCGAAAAAATTGTTAAGAAAGATACTGTCGGAACAATTTCGGAATGGCTTGAGACACAAAGTGAAGAAGATAAATTCTATCTCGGCTTCCCTCTTCATTCACATGAAGGAAAAACAGTTGAAGAAGAATTAGAACTGCTTAGAAAAAAAGGATTCTTCAGAATATTCATTAAAGCCCAGTTGTTTGATCTCAACACTGAAATTCAAATTCCTAAATCGAAAGAGAAAATAATTGTTGTTCTCGATCGATTTAAAATAAAAAAAGGAAAAGTCAGGGAAGCACTTGCAGAATCAATTGAAGCGGCATTCAAAGAAGGTGAAGGCCGGCTTGCAATTATCAATTCTGAAAATAATAAAGTTAACCAGTTCACAAGATTTTATGAATGCTGCGGCATCCGTTACGAAGAACCCGAACCGAGATTCTTTTCTTTTAATAATCCGTTTGGTGCGTGTCCTGTTTGCCAGGGCTTTGGTAAAACAATGGGATATGAAATGGATCTTATTGTTCCTAATCCTAACCTTACATTGGCAGAAGGAGCAATTGCACCGTGGCGAACAGTTAAGTATAGCAAGTACATGCGCGATCTAATCCGTAATAACAACGGAAGAGTCCCGCTCGATATTCCTTTTAAGGATTTATCATCCGAGCAGTTAAATTTTGTTAAAGAAGGATTCAAAGGATTTGCCGGAATCAACGGGTTCTTTCAACACCTCGAACAAAAAACTTACAAGATGCATATCAGAATTTTGTTAAGTAAATATAGGGGATATACAACCTGCCATGCATGCCGTGGTTCGCGTTTAAGAAGAGAAGCGTTACAGGTGATGGTTAACGGTCAATCTATTCATGATATTATTCAAATGTCTATTGAACGTGTGTTTGAATTCTTTAACAGCATTAAGCTAACCGGAAATGATAAAGTAATAGGGCAAAGAATTTATGATGAAATTGTAAAACGGTTAACATTCCTTAATGATGTTGGTCTTGGTTACCTGACATTAGAACGTTTAAGCAGCACACTTTCCGGCGGAGAGACACAGAGGATTAACCTTGCAACTTCTCTTGGCTCTGCATTAATGAGCACATTATATGTCTTAGATGAACCAAGCATTGGTTTACACCCGCGCGACAATTCAAGATTGATTAAAATTCTTAAGTCATTGAGAGATATTGGCAATACTGTAGTAGTAGTTGAGCACGATCCGGAAATGATGCGTGAAGCTGATATGATTTTTGATATGGGCCCGCTTGCCGGTATTCATGGCGGTGAAATTGTTGCCTTCGGTTCTTATAATGAAATTACTAAGAATAATAATTCTCTTACAGGAAAATATTTATCGGGGCAAATAAAAATTCCTGTTCCCGAATCAAGGAACAAACGTAAAACCGAAGCGATAAACATTACGGGAGCCCGGGAAAATAATTTAAAGAATATTACTGTTGAAGTACCTCTCAAAAAATTTGTAGTAGTAACGGGTGTAAGCGGCTCGGGTAAAAGCACACTTGTTCACGATATTCTCTATGGTGGAATTGTTAAGATGAACGGCGGCAATCCGCCGCGGCTTGGTAAGTTCGATTCTATAGAAGGCGCCAGATACATCGATCAGATTGAAATTGTTGACCAGTCGCCAATTGGTAAAACTCCCCGCTCTAATCCCATTAGTTATGTTAAAGGTTACGAGTTGATACGTGAATTATACGCAGCAACACCCGCAGCGCGTGCTCATGGGTATAAGCCGGGGTTTTTCTCTTTCAATGTACCCGGAGGAAGATGCGAAACCTGTGAGGGTGAAGGTTATGTTAAAATTGAAATGCAATTTCTTGCAGACCTCTACCTTGAATGCGATGATTGTAAAAGCACACGCTTCAAAAAAGAAGTTCTTGAAATTACTTACAAAGGGAAAAACATTGTTGATGTTCTTAACATGACCGTTGATGAAGCGATTCTCTTTTTCGAAAATGTTGAGAAGATACAAAAGATATTGAGAGTGCTTGCAGATGTTGGTTTGGGCTACATAAAACTTGGTCAGCCTTCCACTACTTTATCCGGCGGCGAGGCGCAGCGTGTTAAGCTTGCATCCCATCTTGCAACTCAAAAGAAAAATCAACATACACTTTTTATTTTTGATGAACCGACGACCGGTCTTCACTTCGATGACATCAGCAAATTATTAAGATGCTTCCAGATGCTTATTGCCAACCAGAATTCCGTTGTTATTATTGAACATAATTTAGACATAATTAAATGTGCGGATTATATTATTGATCTTGGACCTGATGCCGGCGATAAAGGAGGCGAGGTAATTGCGGTTGGTACACCGGAAAATATTGTAAAGAGTGAGAGATCATACACTGGAAAGTTTTTAAAACAATATATCAAGTAAAGAGGATGTCTCAAAAGTTTTTATTCAAATTATAAATCAGCGAAAACTTGTCCGCCTCTGGAGGATCAGTTGAATCCGCGTTAATCTGCGGGCTATTTTTTAAAAAATTACTTTTGAGACAGACTCTTGGAGAAATGAAATGCCTACAAAATATTGGTTAATGAAATCCGAAGCTAATTGTTACCCTATTGAATTCCTCGAAAAAGAAAAAAATCAAACCACTTATTGGGATGGTGTCCGCAACTATCAGGCACGTAATTTTATAAGAGACGAAATGAAGATTGGTGACAAAGTGATTTTCTACCATAGTAACGGAGAACCACCCTGTGCCGCGGGAATTTGTGAAGTTGTTAAAGAAGCTTATCCCGATTTTACTGCATTCGATCCGGAAAATCCTCATTACGACCCGAAGAGCAAGAAAGATAATCCCGCATGGATGATGGTTGATGTTAAGCTCGTAACAAAATTCAAAAACTTTGTACCGATTGATGAGATGCGGACCAACAAAAAACTTCAGAAGATGCAGCTACTTCAACGCGGCAACCGGCTTTCTGTTATGCCAATTACAAAAGAAGAGTTTGATGAGATAGTGAAGATGGGAAGATAATAATTGCTTTGATGTGTAAAATATTCCACTATGGTTAAAATGAATCGAAAGGATTATTAATTTTTGTTAATTGTGTTTTACTAATCTGAGTATAAAGCAGAGTTGTTTTAATATCCTTATGGCCAAGTAATTTTTGAATTATAGAAATATCTGTTCCCTGTTCAAGCAGATGAGTTGCATAAGAATGCCTTAATGAATGCACCGAAATATGTTTTGTTATTTTGCTTTTATCTAATGCTTTTTTAAGAATAGACTGAATGCTGCGAGCCGAATAATATTTTTCATTTTGTCCTTCAAACAAAAATTCTGCGGGTTTGTATTTCTTGTAATAATCTCTTAACAGTAAAAGCATTTTGTTTGAGAGTGGAATATACCTGTCTTTATTACCTTTTGATTGCACTATTTTAATCATCATCCTTTTAGAATCGATATCACTTATTTTAATATTCACACATTCACTTATACGCAAACCGCATGAATAAATTAGTGAGATAATTGTTTTATGCTTCAGATTTTCTATACAATCGATTACTTGTTTGACTTCTTCAATACTCATGACGTCCGGTAGTTTTCTTTCTTTTCTGTATCCTCGTAAAAAATCGCTTATTAAATTTTGTTTAAATATTATTTCCGAATATAGTTTAACTGCCATCACAGAGTTTTTTATGTGGCTAAAAGAGAGATTTTTTCCTTTAATCTCTAGGGCAAATTTATACAAAGAATCCTGAGTGGGCTTTTGCAAACTTGAAAACCTATTGTATTGGTCTACTGCTTTTAAGTAAGTTTTTATTGTTTGCGGTGCATAATTTCTTAAAGAGAGGACTTCCCGAAATAGATGGATTTTGCTATCTTCCATTCGCATAATCTTATGATTTTGTGGACTATACGAAGTAAAAATAACAAATTCATTTAAATAAATTAAATTGCGGGAAAAAATAAGTTAGCGCAAATAATAAGAAACGATATGGAAAGAATTCAGATTTACAAAAGACAAAAAGGGCTTGAAATTTATGTTAAGATTTTTGGACTACTTTTTACTGTATTTGGAATGACTTTTTTGATAAAGTCAATGATGAATGGATTCAATACAGATTGGAATGGTGGAGATTGGAATTATGTATTTTATACGTTACAGGGGATAGTATTTTTTACTCTTGGATATAATAATAAAAGAAATGAAAAATTCTTTATCGAGTGGGACGAAAAAGAAATAAAATACTTATTATCAAAAGACAAAAAAATTGAAACAATAAAATTTGAAGACATTAAGAAAATAACGATACAACTTTACGAAATTAAAATTGGATTACCATCGACTGAAAAAACAATAAGTTTAGAAAACGTTCAATTCAAAGACCTTAGAAAAATAAAAGAAAAATTTGAAGAATTGAAACTGGACGCAGAAAAGATAAACTATTAAATTACTTGCGCTAACAAGGGGTGTACGACAAGCTGGTTGGCTGGCGGATTTGGAAACGTTTTGGCTTTTTTGTAGCTTCGTTGCGTGGGATAGCGAAGTTGTTTCAATCACCAGCTCGCCGCACACCCCCGGCCGTTGTGTGCAACTTTAGCGACCCCAATATTTCAATAATTCTAATAAAAATGAAAAAATTATTCTCGACATCTTTCGTTTTAGTGTTTTTACAGCTTTTAGTTTTCGGACAAAAAATTGAGAGAATAGAACCTCAAAACTGGTGGGTTGGTATGAAATACAATACCATAACCTTGTTAATCTATGGAGACAATATTTCTGATTTGCAACCGACAATTTCCTATCCAAATGTTCAATTACTAAAAAAAGAGAAGGTAGAGAATAAGAATTATCTATTTCTAACTCTCAAGATAAATTCAACTGCAAAGGCTGGTAATCTTAAAATAAATTTTAGCAAACAAGGCAAACTTGTTTTGACAAAAAACTTTCCAATTTTAAAACGCAGCATTAACAGTGCTATGAGAGAAAGTTATACCCAAAAGGACGCAATTTACCTTATTGTTCCTGATAGGTTTTCCAATGGAGATACAACGAATGATATAGTACCAACATTATTAGAAAAAGAGATTGACAGAAATGATGAAAACAAAAGACATGGAGGAGATATTCAGGGAATTGTTAATCATTTGGATTATATCAAATCCCTTGGCTTTACACAACTTTGGTGTACACCCTTAATTGAAAATGACGAACCGAAATATTCTTACCACGGTTATGCTGCAACGGATTTCTACAAAATTGACCCAAGGTTTGGCACAAATCATCAGTTTAAACAATTGGTTGAAGAAGCCAACAAGAGAAATATCGGTGTAATATGGGATGTTGTATTAAATCATTGCGGTACTGAATACTTTTTTATAAAAGACCTGCCATCAAAAGACTGGGTTAATTTCCCTGAAACCCATACAATGTCAAACTTTTTAAAAACAACTATAACTGACATATACGCAACTGAAATTGATAAAAAAGAATATGTAGATGGCTGGTTTGATATTCATATGGCAGACTTAAATCAGCGAAATCCTTTGTTAGCAAAGTACCTAATACAAAATAGTATATGGTGGATAGAATACGCAGGGCTTTCCGGTTTTAGAGAAGATACTTATTCTTATGCTGACAAAACTTTTTTAGCAACTTGGGCGAAAGCAATTTTGGATGAATATCCAAACTTCAACATAGTTGGCGAAGAGATGTCAAGAATAATATCTCAAACCTCTTATTGGCAGAAGGATAAAAAAAATTTTGACGGTTATAAATCTTACTTACCAACCCTAATGGATTTTTCACTTAATGATAATATCGTTTCAAGCCTGACCAAACCTGATGAATGGTTTACAACTTGGCGAGACACCTATCAAAGCATTGCCCAGGACTATCAATTTCCGCATCCTGACAATCAGCTTATATTTCCGGACAACCACGATTTAGATAGGTTCTACACACGATTAAATAATAACTTTGACAATTGGAAACTTGGCATTGCTATGTATATGACAATGCGAGGCATCCCACAATTTTTTTATGGAACAGAGGTTTTGATGACTAACGAAAAATTAGGCAGTGATGGACAGAGAAGAAGCGATTTTTATGGTGGCTGGAAGAATGATTTTAAAAATGCTCAAACAGAACAAGGGCTAACAAATACAGAAAAGGAAGCAAAAAAGTATTTTTCAAAACTACTCAACTGGAGAAAAACCAATTCTGCTATTACAAGCGGCAAGTTTATTCATTACGCCCCCCAAAAAAATGATGTCTATGTTTACTTTCGTTATAACAACAAACAAAAAGTAATGGTTTTGCTCAATAAAAATCCCGACAGTGTAACCTTAGATATAAACAGATATTCCGAAATGATTTCAAATGAATTTCAGGCAAAAGACATTGTTTCAAATAAAGAATTTGTTGTTAAAAACTCTCTGACAATCCCTGCCAAAACAGCAATGATTTTGGAGGTTAGATAAAGGCAGCACACAACCTGGGTATTGCCAAAATGCAGGCTGACGGAGGCTGTGTTTCAACTTTTGTAATTCTGTTGGGCTGTATATCCATCTTGACGTTAAAAATTTAGCTGTAGAATATGTCATCATCTTTTTATCTTTACTCAGCATCGGTTAGCCGGGATGACGGAATTCTATTTCCTGCACTTCGGCAATACCGATTCGGTTATAGCTAATTGCCGCGGACAGACCTCGCGGACAAAAAAGCATCTCGACAGACAAAAACTATGAAAAAAGTTCAATTCTATTTTGCAGTTACAGGTTGGACATTAGGATTAATAGTTCATTTGCTTTCTATTGCAGACTATAATGCGTCGGACAAAGTTCCCTTTGTATGGCTTTTACATGTTGGAATTTTTGTTGTCTGGCTTCCAGTAGTTTTTATTTTGACAAAAAATGAAGAGTTAAAAGCGTTCCGACAATCAGGGACATTAAACCAGTTAAATCCAGTAGCCGCTTCTAAAATATTTTTCCGACAAACACCTAGGTGGTTGACAATAATTGCTGTTGCAGGGTTCTTCTATGCAATAATAAATTTTGTGTTCTTTATGACAACTTCACACTTTGGTGTTCCCGACATTAAAGACGGACAATTTATATTACATAATCACGGAAAATTGATCAAGACCTTGACAGAACAAGAGTATCACCATTATAAAGCAAATGAAGTAAGAGGTTTTTCAGGACATTGGTTAGCATTTTATGGACTCGCTGCTGCAATATTATTTCCGTTTGGTAAACAGACAGGACAAAAAAAATTAACTTCTCGTGACACGTGAGCCAAACTTACCTGTGGGGCGTCAACTAGCTATAACAGCACCTACTGGCCATTGGGCAGAATCGGTCATCGTTCGCGCGCACTTGAACGAAATATTAAAAGCGGTTACTATCATCGCTTGCTTTCTACTCAACAAAAAAATATTGATACTGATGCAGGTAAATACAAACCTGCGGATTTTATTAAAGACCCATACATTGCAGAATTCCTTGATGTACCCGAAGATTTATCCGGTAAAGAATCGGTTTTGGAAAAAGCGTTGATTGCCAACCTTGAAAAGTTTTTGCTGGAACTGGGAAAAGGATTTTCGTTTGTCGACCGCCAGATGCGTATAAGCACGGAAACCTCCCACTTTTACATTGACCTGGTGTTTTATTATTATTTACTAAAGTGTTTTGTGGTTATTGATCTGAAAACTTCCAAACTTACACATGCCGATATCGGACAGATGGATATGTATGTGCGTATGTTTGATGGCTTAAAACGCGGTGAAGACGATAACCCGACAATCGGAATTATTCTTTGTGCCGAAAAAGATGAAACAATTGTAAAATACGCGGTACTTAAGGAAAGCAAACAGCTCTTTGCCTCTAAATATAAAACAGTGCTGCCTACCGAAGAAGAACTGGCAACTATGATTACACAACGTAAAAGAAAATTGATTGAATCTAAAACTGACAATGAGTAAAGATATAAAAAATAACACTTTGACTAAGCTCAGTGCGGGATTGGTGCCTAAGCTTCGCTTTAAAGAATTTTTAAATAGTGGTGATTGGATATTAGGCGAATTTTCTGAATATGTAAAACTATATAGAGGTAGTTCTCCACGACCCATTCAGAGTTATTTAACTACTGAGAGCAATGGGGTAAATTGGATAAAAATTGGTGACACCAAATGCTCAAATAATTTCATAATAGAAAATGTTGAAGAAAGGATAACAACAGAAGGGGCAAGTAAATCAAGAAAGGTTCAAGTTGGTGAATTGATTTTAGCAAACTCAATGAGTTTTGGAAAAACTTATCTTTTAGCGATTAATGGGTATATCTATGATGGTTGGTTTGTTTTACGTGAATACGAAAGGGACTTTGATAAGCAATTTTTATTTCAACTACTTAATTCAGATTACATGCAAAGTCAGTATAAAAAGTTATCAGCTGGTGGAATTGTTCAAAACATTAGCAGTGATATAGTATATAAAACGACTTTGCCACACACGTCAAAAAAAGAGCAACAAAAAATAGCTGATTGTCTTTCTTCATTAGATAATTTAATTACCGCACAAAGCAAAAAGATAGAAGCGTTAAAAGAACACAAAAAAGGTTTACTTCAAGGGTTGTTTCCAAAACTGTCGGAACTGTGATTTTTATGATTAAATGATTTCTATGATAAAAAGAAATTGTAAATTGTTAATAACATAAATCTAAAGATGCCTGGTAAAAATCTGATTAAAGAAGAATACAAATATTCCGAATTGACTTCTAAAATCATCAGCTGTGCGATGAAGGTGCACTCTGCGCTGGGCAATGGTTTTCAAGAGGTAATTTACCAGCGGGCAATGCAAATAGAAATGGGGGATGATGGAATAGTTTTTAGCCGTGAATATGAAATGCCGGTCTATTATAAAAAACAACAAATAGGAACAAGAAGGGTTGATTTTTTAGTTGAAGGAGTAGTATCTGTCGAATTGAAAGCAGTAATACAATTAGAGGAAGTTCATTTGGCACAAGCGATTAACTATCTGGAAGCTTATGATCTGGAAGTTGGACTTCTTATAAACTTCGGATCAAAAAGTCTGGAATTTAAGAGGGTGGGCAACAAAAAGTTCAAACAAAAAACTCAAGGTAATCCTTTAAAAAATCATGTTAATCCATAAATCATATAAATCACAGTCATGACAGTATTTGAACAACAACAACTCGGTAAAACACTTTGGGCAATAGCGGATGATTTGCGCGGCGCAATGAATGCGGATGACTTCCGTGATTATATGCTTTCGTTTTTATTCTTACGCTATTTATCGGACAACTACGAAACGGCAGCCAAAAAAGAATTGGGAAAAGATTACCCTCAACAGAAAGAAGATGATAAGCGAATACCCTTATCGGTATGGTATGAGATAAATAAAGCCGATGTCGCCGAGTTTGAAAAACAAATGCGTAGAAAGATTCATTATGTAATTGAGCCGCCTTATTTATGGAGCAACATTGCTGAACTGGCAAGAATGCAAAAGGGTGAGTTGTTAGGCACCCTTCAAGATGGTTTTAAATACATTGAGAATCATTCTTTCGACAGCACATTCCAGGGATTATTCTCTGAAATAAATTTAAGCTCCGATAAACTTGGAAGGACTTACGAAGAACGAAATGCACGGCTTTGTACTATCATTCAAAAAATTGCAGAAGGCATTTCAAAATTTTCAACCAATACGGATATACTTGGAGATGCTTATGAATATCTGATTGGTCAATTTGCGGCGGGCTCCGGTAAAAAAGCCGGGGAGTTTTATACACCTCAGCAAATTTCAACTATCCTTTCAAAAATTGTTACTCTTGATAGTCAAGACCCGAGCAAAGGCAAAAAGAAAAAATTAAATAATGTGTATGACTTCGCTTGTGGTTCGGGATCGTTATTACTGAATGTTCGTAAACAAATGGGGTCAAACGGAATAGGTAAAATTTTCGGACAGGAAAAAAACATTACTACATACAACCTTGCCCGTATGAATATGCTGCTTCATGGTGTTAAAGATACTGAGTTTGAAATATACCATGGTGATACTCTTCTTAATGATTGGGCAATACTAAACGAATTGAACCCGGCAAAAAAAGTTGAGTTTGATGCAGTTGTTGCTAATCCTCCGTTTAGTTATAGATGGGAACCAAAAGAATCAATGGGAGAAGATTTTCGTTTTAAGAGTTATGGATTAGCTCCAAAATCAGCGGCGGACTTTGCTTTTCTGCTGCATGGTTTTCATTTTCTCAGCAAAGAAGGAACTATGGCAATTATTCTCCCTCACGGTGTATTGTTCAGAGGAGGTGTTGAAGAACGAATTAGAAGAAAATTATTGATTGATGACAATATTGATACAGTTATTGGATTACCTGCGAACTTATTTTTCTCAACCGGAATTCCGGTGTGCATCTTGGTTTTGAAGAAGTGCAAGAAATTTGATGATGTTTTATTTATAAATGCCAGCGAGTATTTCGAAAAGGGAAAAAGACAAAATGTTTTATGGCCGGAACACATTTCAAAAATAATTGATACATATCAGAATCGCCCTCTTAAAATTGAACGGTATGCCCGGACCGTATCGATGGAAGAAATTGAAAAGAACGATTACAATTTGAATATATCACGTTATGTTAGTACTGCCATTGACGAAAAGGAAATAGATTTACAAAAAGTAAATCAACAACTTGTAGAAATAGAAAAAGATATTGTTAAAGCAAGAGAAACACATAATAAATTTTTAGAAGAGCTGGGTTTACCACCTATTAAATAAGATGGGATACCAGCACATATTGCAAGTGTTCAAAACATATTAATAATTCATAACTCTATATTCATAACTTCACGAAACAGCAGTAGTAAATTAAATCTTATTATCAAAATCTGTTTTTCTTATTAGTGTTCATAAAAAAGTTTAATGAACTCAAAGCGAATTAGAATATTAAAAGAGGGGATCAGTAAACAAGATACTATCGTTTACTGGATGCAGCGGGATCAGCGTGTTCATGATAACCGGGCACTGTTATTTGCACAGAAAAGAGCAATTGAGCTTAAGCAGCCATTAATAGTTCTCTTCAATCTGGTTCCGAGTTTCCTGGAAGCAACAATCCGTCAGTATGGATTCATGCTTAAAGGGTTACGGGAAGTTGAATCGGAACTTAAGAAATTTAATATCACTTTTAAGCTTACAACGGGTGATGCCGGAGATGAGATTCCAAAATTTTTGGAATCGATTAATTTGTCCTTGCTTGTAACGGATTTCAATCCTCTTAAAATTGTTAGACAGTGGAAGAAATCTGTGGCAGATAAAATAACAATTCCATTTTATGAGGTTGATGCGCATAACATTGTTCCCTGTCTGCATGTATCTGATAAACAGGAATTTGCCGCTTATACAATCCGTCCTAAGATTCAGAAATTACTACCGGAGTTTTTAGATGAATTCCCCATTCTTCAGAAAATGAAAACTAAAACTTCTGTCAGTAAAACTGATTGGGATAAAGTTTATAAGTCGTTAAAGATCAATTATGAAGTAAAGGAAGTTGATTGGCTATTACCCGGAGAGAATGCGGCTCACAAAGTACTTCAAGATTTCATTAGCAAAAAATTTGCGAATTACGGAACTGACAGAAATTTTCCGACACACGATGCTCAATCGAACTTATCACCTTATTTTCACTTCGGACAGATTTCACCTCAGCGGGTTGCGCTTGCAATTCAGCCGTTAACAGATTACGCAGAATCTCACAAATCATTTTTAGAGGAGATGATAATACGCCGTGAACTATCCGATAATTTCTGCTACTTCAATAAAAATTATGACTCATTCGACGGCTTTCATCAATGGGCAAAAGATTCACTAAATCTTCATCGTAAAGACAAACGGGATTATGTTTACAGTTTAGAACAATTTGAACTTGGTAAAACTCACGATGATCTCTGGAATGCCGCACAAATGGAAATGGTAAGCAAAGGTAAGATGCATGGTTACATGCGTATGTACTGGGCAAAGAAAATTCTTGAGTGGACAAAATCCCCGGAAGATGCGATGCGAATCGCAATTTACTTAAATGATAAGTATGAACTTGATGGACGCGATCCGAATGGTTATGCGGGAATTGCCTGGTCAATCGGGGGGGTGCATGACCGTCCATGGTTCGAACGACCGGTTTATGGAAAAATAAGATATATGAATTATAACGGGTGTGCAAAAAAGTTTGATGTAAAAAAATATATTCAAACAAACTTAACTTTATAAAAAACCCTCTCGATTGGAGAGGGTCTCTGTTATCCTAATTATTTCTTTTTCGCTTTCTCTATTTCTTTCTTGAATTCATCATAAGATTTTTTTCCTTCAAGAAAAGAAACTTTCTTACCGTTTTTATCATAAATAAAAGTAGCTGGTAAAGCCCCATTCCAATCTTTATCAAGAGTATTGATTAATTCCTCATCTCCTTCAAATCCGTTTACATAAGAAATAAATTTTGCTTTTTGCGATTTCAAGAAAGGGATTATTTTCGATTCAACTTCTTCAGGAAAATCGACACTAATCCCTATAAACTCAACATCCTTATATTCCTCTGCTAATTTATTAATTGCCGGGAATTCCTCTCTGCAAGGAACACACCATGTTGCCCAGAGATTAAGAAAAAGGGGCTTCCCCTTTCTCTCTTTAATAATTTTTGCAAGCAGTTCTTTGTTAATTGTATCAACAACTATTTTTTCATCCTGTTTGGATTTCTCATCGGCAAATAAAGTTATTTGCAATACAACAATAAAAAATAAAGCGAGGAATATTTTTTTCATTTTTAGCTTACCCTTTTAATTGTGCAACCGAATGCTTTTGTTTTTGTATTCGAAACCGATTTTCCGCCAAGAATTTCATCGAGCGCTGTTCGGAGATCTTTCGTTTTAACATCACTCTGCTTTCTGGAGTCATCTATTCTACCGTGATATAAAACTTCAAAATTACTGTTCAAAACATAAACTTCCGGAGTAACAGATGCAGCAAATTTATCGGCAATAATATTTTTTTCATCTTTTAATATCGGGAACTGAAGGTTATTATCTTTTGCATGCTGTTTTATTTCTTCAACACTCTCCTGCTTATTGGAGTTGATACCAACGAAGGCAATTCCTTTATCTTTATAATCGTTAAAGATTTCGGCCATTCTGGAATTATAATCGTTGGAAATAGGGCATTGAGTTGCGACAAAAATTACTACAATTGCTTTTGAATCCTTGAAATCGCTAAGCTGATGTTCCTTACCATTGTAATCCTTCAGCTTGAAATTTTCTACTTTGGTGACATCACCGGCATATAAAAGTGAAGCGGTAAATAAGAGAGTAAGAACAAATAATTTATTCAGTTTTTTCATTTATTTCCTCCTGTTTTTATGATTTGATTTGTTGCAAAGATATTTATCAAATATCTATTTTGTCAAACATATTCATAGTAATAAAGTTCCATAATTATACTTTTATCTCTTAATTAAATGTTTGAACCAAATTATTATTAAATCTGTTCAATACATTAACAATAAGAAAGTATCTGAAATGAAAAAAAGTTTATTATTAGTCGTAATTTCTTTCTTTCTAATTTCAGGATGTAACTCTAACAAAGCTCAATTACAGATTACACCCGCATTCCCAAACTTAAGTTTTGAACAACCGGTTGATATTCAGCATCCCGGTGACGGTTCTAACCGCTTATTTGTAGTATCACAACCGGGCATTATTTATCTATTCGAGAATAATAATAACACAACTATAAAAAAAGTATTTCTTGATATTCGGGATAAAGTTTTATTTGGGGGCGAACAAGGATTACTTGGAATTGCATTCCATCCCGATTATAAAACCAACGGTTACTTTTATATAAACTACACAACAAGCAATCCGAGAAGAAGTATTGTTTCAAGATTCAGGGTAAGCAATAACGATCCCGATGTTGCAGACAGAAATAGCGAATTGATTTTATTAACCGTTGATCAACCTTATTCAAATCATAACGGCGGACAAACTTCATTCGGACCGGATGGATATCTTTATATTTCATTTGGTGATGGCGGCTCCGGAGGTGATCCGCAAAACTATGCACAAAACCTGAGATCATTATTAGGTAAGATTTTGCGCATTGATGTAAATAAAACTTCAGGAAATTTGAATTACAGTATCCCCGATGATAATCCTTACAAAGGGAATACAAACGGATTGCGAGAAGAAATTTATGCGTTCGGCTTAAGAAATGTATGGCGTTTCAGTTTTGATAACGTTACCAACAATTTATGGGCTGCAGATGTCGGGCAGAATGCATGGGAGGAAATCAATATTATTGAAAAAGGCAAGAACTATGGCTGGCGTATTATGGAAGGTAATCATTGCTTTAATCCTCCGAATAATTGTAACACTACAAATTTAACAATGCCAATCTGGGAATACGGTCGTAATAGCCAGGGTGGTTATTCCGTAACCGGGGGCTTTGTTTACCGTGGACCTTCTGCTTCAGAATTATCCGGAAAATATATTTATGGTGATTTTGTTTCGGGGAACATCTGGGCACTGGAAATGAATGGTAATAATGTGAAGAATCAATTATTGTTTTCTACGAATCATAGTATTTCAACTTTCGGAATCGATGAGAACAATGAATTATACTTTGCTAATTATAATACGGGTAAGCTATATAAATTTAGAGGAATGGCAACTAAAGTGGGCAGTAATTACTTGCCAGGTGAATATCGTCTCTTTCAAAACTTTCCAAATCCCTTTAATCCAGCTACCAATATTAGTTTTTCAATTCCACGGGAAAGTTTTGTATCTCTAAAGATTTATGACTCACTTGGTATAGAAATCGCAAATCTCGTTGATGAATTAATGTCTGCCGGTTATTATAATGTAGAGTTCAACGGTGAAGGTAAAAATATAGCAAGCGGAATTTATTTTTATACACTTTTGGTTACCGGATTAACAGGTTTAGCAAATAGTTTTACACAAACCAAAAAGTTGGTTCTGATGAAATAACTTAATTAACGAATAAATAAACAGCCCCGTTATTTTCCCCGTTATTTATTTCTGAATAAAACGTTTCGTCCATGCGTACTTCATAGGTTTTGGGATCGAGATACCGTGCAATTATCTCGAGACTATTATCTTCAAAAATTCTCAGCTTAACATAATTTAATACATATCCATAACGCGGGTGAGAGATAAGAACGGTTTCGGAAACTGAGATAAACGCTCTATCGTTACTAACCGCACCTTTTGCAAAATATTCAAATACACGGAACTCCATACCGCCAATAGCATCATGTGCTTTTTCTTCTTTGCCATCAATAACTAATTTAGAAAGTGAATAATGAATTACTGCTTTTACGGTGTTCCCTGATTTCAGTTTAGCAAGAAGAATTTCAAAATTTTTTAATTGTTCCGGCTGTGCAAAGCAAGCTACCGGAATCAGAATAAAAACTAATATTTTTTTCACTATTAACTCCCGAAGAAAATTTCACTATTCAAAACATAATAATTACCTTTAACAGGTAAAATAAAAATTACTTATAAAACTTAATGAACACATTTAAATATTCATTTTTCGCAAAATTGATTTATAGATACGGGAACATCATTGCAACTCTATTCCTTTCTGTTCACCTTATAACATCAATAGTAATGATGTTCGATAAATGGTATTTTGTTTTTTTTGCACTCATCAACGGATTCTTCATTTTCATTATTAATAAATACTTTTTGAAAACTTACAGATTATTTCCATTCAAAATAATTGCAGATAACGAAAAAATGATCTGCCAGAATTTTCTTCTCAGCAGAAAAGAGATTACAATCAATCATTCTGATATAGAAAATATAACGGGAGGGATTTTCAGCGGATTTCCTACAAGACCGATCTATATTTATGATGGCAAACAGAAAGTTAAGATTGGATTTTATTCACACGTTGGAAAATTTCAAAACTTACTAACACTGATATTAAAAAATATTCCGCAGCCATTATATAATTATCTGCTGGAAAGTATGAAGGACTTGAGATTAGAGAAAAAAAAATAAGCCCACCGGAAACGATGGGCTGTTATATAACAACTTATGCTTTATAAACTAAGATGGCATCTTTCGCTTGTTTAGCTATTCTGAATTTAACAACCTTCTTAGCTGGAATTGTAATAGTTTCACCGGTTTTAGGATTTCTGCCCTGACGAGCTTTTCTGTCGACTAAAACTAATTTTCCTAATCCAGGAAGAACGAATGACTTTTTAGCTTCTTTGTAAGCGAGTTTAACTAATTCGCCCATAAATTCACCGGCAACTTTTTTACTAACACCGGTCTTTGATGCAAGATGAGCTAGAATTTGGCTTTTTGTCATTGCCATGATGTAACCCCTTTATTTATTGGATGTAAATTCAGATGAAATTTAGCACTTTTTTATTTCAAAACAAACAGTTTTTGTCTTTTTTGTTTATCAATTGACTTACATTACAATGTCTATATCAAGCAATATTTATACGGTTAGGATGAGTATCTCTTTTTTTAATCTTTTATCAATCAGGAATTAAAACTATTTTAGCAAAAAAATTTTCCGGCTCTTAATGAAAAAACTTTTTTGTTCAATAATATTATTCGTTTCGTTTCTGAATTTGTTTTCGCAGCAAGAACAATCGAAGAAAAAATTATTAAGCGGAAATGTAAACGATACAACTAAAGCAAAAATTATTTCAACAGAAGTTGATTCAACCAAACCGGTAATTAAAGAAAAACTCATTCCATTAACACAGATAAAAAGACTCTCCTCTTCAGGAAATACTTTAAACAGCGACAAATTGCAAAAACTCGATTCAAGATATACCGGTGATTACTTTTCATATATCCCGTTTGGATTTGTGAGAGATTTCGGATCTATCGGTCAACCCAATGAAGTGGTGATTTACGGAAATGGTTTTGGAAATTCATCCTTCTTAATGAACGGTATTAACATTAATAACCGGCTTACCAACTCTCTTGATCTTAATCTTTTTCAATCGGAGAGTATTGATTCGATAGAAATAATTCCTCTTGCACAAGGATTTTTATATAGCGAAATGAATAATCCCGTTTCGGTAAATTTTATTTCAAGAGATTTTATAACATCAAAACCGTTAACAAGGATTAGATTTTATCAAGCACCAAATGAGGAAGGTTTTTTTGACGGAATTTTTAGTTCTAATATTAGCCGGAGATTTAGTGTTTATACGGAGTTAACTCATCAAAGCACTGATCCCCGTTTTAAAAATTCCGACTATGGAATGTGGGCGGGTTCGGTGCGGCTAAGGTATCTATTAAATAACGATTTAAATATTATCGGCAGCTATTCTTATTATCAGAGTAATGTGGGATTAAACGGTGGGGTCGATTTAGACAGTATTAAACGTGAATTCCCTGCTAACCAAACCGAAGAAATTCTTTTCAGCACAATTCAGGCACCGGTTAATTATCCCGATCGGTATCAAAAAGTTTCGAGTAATAACCTGAATATCAAGCTGCTTGGAAATATAATCGGCAATACACCAACCGACCTTACATTTTATTATCAGTTATCACTTGTTGAGTACAGACAAAATGAGTTTACAAGTTTAAAACGCGATACGTGGCGTTGGGACTGGCCTTTGAGATATGACAAAATAACAAATGATAATAAATTTATTACTTACGGAGCTAAACTCTCTCAAAAATTTGAAACTGACTTATTTAATATTTACTCGGAAGCATTTTATGAAAGCACATTACTTAATACACCTCTGATAAAAAGGAATGACAGAATTAATACTTTTTCTGCGATGGCAAAAGCAAGTTTTCAACAACAAAGTGGAAAACAAAAATTCATCCCCTCGGTATTTGGTAAATTTTTGAATTACGATGGCAACAGTTATTTGGGTGCGGGAGCAGATCTCTCATGGTCTATTGATGAAAGCTTTTCATGTTATTTCGGTCTATCAAAATTCAAAAGACCACCCAATCAATTATCGAATCTGACTGGATTAAACGATAAATCCGATATTAGTATTATTGAAGCAAAGCTGAATTATAAAAATTCAGCAATTGGTATTTCGTCGGGATACTTTTTCCAGGAACTTGCTATAAATGGTAGAACACGTAAGTCACTTCAAGGAATAAATTTTAGGTTAGACTGGAATTTATGGAAACTCTTAGTGAGCACCAGTTCAAATTATTATTTTATCCAGGAAAACAAAGATAATTTTCCTCTGCCGGATTTTACATCAAGTGGGGGAATATATTATGTAGACACACTATTCAATTCCAACCTGAAATTGAAAGCGGGTATCAATTATCATCTTATTGGTAACCGGGGTTACCAGATCTTCAACTTTGAAACGTTTGAAATAGCCAGGTGGATAAGAACCGGTGGAGCTGTGCCTCCTACTGCAGAAGTAAATCCATCAATTCAATTCGATTTCTTTCTTGCTGGAAAAATTCAAGATGCTGCTACTATCTATTTTGTTTTTGAGAATCTTCTAAATGAGAGATATTACATAGTTCCCTATTATCCCAAACAGGAAAGAGGAATTAGATTAGGAGTCTCGTGGGAATTCCTTGATTAGATTTTTATTCCTAATTAAATTGTTTTCGAATTAATCTCAATCATTCTTGTGTAATAATATGAAGATAAGATATTTATTTGTTGTTCTACTATTTGCTATAAAATCATTCGGACAAATAGTCACCTCAGAACCTCAATATCCTACCCCGGGGTTAAGCGTAATTATCTATTTTGATGCAACAAAAGGGACGGCGGGATTAAAAGATTTTCAGGGGGATGTTTATGCCCATACCGGTTTGATTACTACTAAAAGCTCTAACTCAACTGATTGGAAATATGTTAAAACAAACTGGGGTGTCAATACACCCGAAACAAAACTTGTGCGAGATACGGAAAATCCAAATTTGTATAGATTGGAAATTGGTCCGACAATTTTAAGTTATTATTTGGGCAGCAATTCTCTTCAACCAAATGAAAAAATTTTACAGCTTGCGTTTGTATTCAGAAGTGGAACTCAAGTTGGCGGTTCTTACCTCGAAGGTAAGGACACCGGTGGAAAAGACATTTTTCTACAAGTATATGATTCTGAATTTAGTGTTGTAGTAAATTCACCTTCCATTTCTCAAAGTTTCGACGATCCGTTGCGTTCACCTGTTTTTACAAAATCAGGAGAGACTATTAACATCACAGCCACTACAACCTCTTTAGGTACTACATCATCAATGAAAATTTTTGTAAACGGATCTGAGAGAGCAACCTCTGCATCGGGTAATGTTAACTACATTTTTGTATCGAACCAATTTGCTACCGGGAGGAATGATGTTAAGGTAACGGCAACGGATTACTCAGGTAAAAAAGATTCATCGGAATTTGTGATTTTTAAAAATCCTGAAATACTTTCTGCAACTCTTCCGCAAGGCAACAGACATGGAATAAATTATAACAGCAATAATGTTACGCTTGCACTCTTTGCACCATTAAAAGAATTTGTTTACGTGATTGGTGATTTCAACGACTGGAAGGTTGATCTGAATTACCTGATGAAAAAATACGAACCAAAACCTGATAGTGTTATCTGGTGGATTACGCTTTCAAATCTAACTCCACAACAGGAATATGCTTATCAATTTTTGATTGACGGCAAATTGAGAATTTACGATCCCTATACAGATAAAATACTCGATCCTTTTAACGATACCGAGGTAATTAATTCGGGTGTATATCCCAATTTAAAGTCTTATCCATCGCAAAAAACTGGTGGTATAGTATCTGTCCTTCAAACAGGTCAAACTCCTTATAATTGGAATGTAAAAAATTTTCAGAGACCGCCTAAAGAAAAATTAATTATTTATGAATTGCTGATTCGCGATTTTATCCGGACTCACTCTTATAAAACTTTAACCGACACACTCAGCTATTTCAAGAAGTTAGGAATAAATGCAATTGAGTTAATGCCCGTTTCAGAATTTGAAGGGAACGACAGCTGGGGTTATAACCCGATGACATACTTTGCCCCGGATAAATATTACGGCACCAGGAACGAACTAAAAAGATTTATTGATGCGTGCCACGAAAACGGAATTGCGGTGATTCTGGATATCGTGTTAAACCATGCATACAATTCAAACTCGATGGTTCAGATGTACTGGGAGAATGGCCGTCCCGCTTACAACAATCCCTGGTTTAATGTTCAATCCAATTTTCAAAACCCGGATGCGCAGTGGGGCAACGACTTCAACCACGAAAGTTTACATACACAATATTTTGTTGATAGAGTTCTTGAATACTGGTTAACGGAATATAAGTTCGACGGATTCCGGTTCGACTTTACAAAAGGTTTTAGCAACAGATTGAAAACAATGTCTGACCCCTGGGGTAGTAATTACGATGTTGACCGTATAAGAATTCTAAAGCGAATGGTTGATAAAGTGTGGTCGTACGATCCCACAGCAATAATGATATTCGAACATCTTGCTGTTAACGAAGAAGATAGCGAGCTCGCGCATCATGGTAATGGAATACTGATGTGGGGAAACATGAACTATAATTATTCCGAAGCAGCAATGGGCTGGACTAATACTTCTAATTTTAGCGGCATCTCTTATAAATCGAGAGGATGGACTCAACCAAATCTTGTCGGCTATATGGAAAGTCATGACGAAGAACGCTTGATGTATAAGAATTTACAATTTGCAAACTCCTCGGGTAATTACAATATCAAGAATCTTCAGACAGCATTGAATAGAATTAAACTTGCGACAACATTTTTCTTAACCATTCCCGGACCTAAAATGATCTGGCAATTCGGTGAGTTGGGATATGATATTTCAATAGACCAAGGTGGTAGATTAGGTAGAAAACCAATTCCATGGTTGGATGGATTGAATTATTACACATCCAACGACAGGAAAAGTTTATTCAATACATTTGCTGCGCTAACACGATTAAAAAAATATTATGACGTCTTTTCAACGGACGACTTTACAATGGATTTATCGGGTGCTCAAAAGAGAATTAATCTTAATCACCCATCTATGAATGCAACTATAATAGGTAATTTTGATGTTACTACTGGAAGTATTAATCCTGTTTTTCAATCAGGTGGTTGGTGGTATGAATATTTTAGTGGTGATAGCTTAAACGTAACGAATGTAAACGCACTTATCAATCTTCAACCCGGTGAGTACCGACTTTATACATCGAAGAAATTAATCCCGTTCAATATTATTACTGATGTAAAAGAGGAAGAGCCGATTCTGAATACGCAATTCATGCTGTATCAAAATTACCCTAATCCATTTAATCCAAACACAGTTATCGGTTATCAGTTATCGGTCGGCGGTTATGTACAATTGAAAGTTTATGATATTCTAGGAAGAGAAGTTGCAACACTTGTTAATGAATATAAGCCGGTCGGAAATTATAATTATACATTTTCCACTATAAATTATACATTGCCCTCAGGGGTTTACTTTTACAGGTTATCATCCAATGGTTCTGTTCAGACCAGGAAAATGGTTTACCTCAAATAAGCTTTGCACACTTTGCGCTCTCCTCTAGAGGAGGAAAGTTCTGAGTATAAACCCTATTGTCTTTAGTGTTAAAATTTATGTTGACATTTAAATTCCAACAAGTTATTTTTCAATTGTCTGCTTAGAGAACTGCCCTCCTCTAAGATTCAACATAAATATTTTATTGAACCAATCGTGGGGAGATTATTCAATAAAAAGCCAAATCCTGTTAGAACTCTACCCAATAAGTACCTATTCAGCCCCGGTACTTGGACTTATTGATGAATGATTAAATAATAATTCACAATAAGCCAAAGCTAATTACAATAACAATAATTAGTTTAATTTGGAGGTTGAAATGAAGCACAGAGTATTTGTTTTAACTATGATTCTCTTTTTTTTCAATTCATCAGTTGTAATGATGAATTAGTTGTAGATCAAAATGAGCAAATCAAAGATAGTGAAAATCAAACCTTATCTAAGTAAGGAGATCTGCTGAACTCACAAAAGGACTCAATTTCTTTGAAAGAAAAGAAGGAACGGATTTTGAAATTAAAAAAAGACTTGGAAATTCCATACGTCGTAATTGAAAAACCTGAAAAATTGCTTGTGGAGAAACTTAGCTTAAGAAAACCAAACAAATCTTTCTCTAAAACATTAACTAATCCATATTTTAATTCGGTTCAAGGTAGTCAGTCTTGCTATACATTAGAAATTGATGTGTGGGCGCTGGTTCGATATGAAGCAAAATCCGGAATTGAATTTGGTATACTACCCCATACTAATAGACAATATGCAGGAAGTTCTGGTGATCCAAATCGAATACAGAAATTAAATGAATTGAAGTCAAAATGGGGCTTCAATTATATACTAGCAAATATTGGGGTTTATGAAAACATAATGGCAATAGTAAACGCTGGATATCCAATTGCTACTAACTACATAGCTGGTATTTCATGCAATCAAGCTGGAAGAGACGCCGCTGCAAATGTATGGAATGGCTTAAGTCCAAGTACATATTTTTGGGCTTATTATACAGACGAGCCCTATTCAAATCAGCAAATTACACAATATGATTTTAAACAATTTCGTAATTACATTGTTCAGTTACGGCCAAATTCACTTTTCGGATTTGGAGAGACAACAAAGTATTCTACTAATCGCTACACACATAATCCATATTTTTGGAATGGAGCTTGGTACATAAATTACAATCCGACCAGTGTAAATTTTGTAATGTGCACACGCTATGTTGGTTATTACAATGAAAATGACCAAACAGATCTTTGGAATGAATTAAAAATTAGTTATCAAAACAAATTTAATAGAATATGGATTTCCGCAAATTCTGATGGTTCTGAATTTAATTACCTCTTAGGTTATTGCAAAGAGAATAGCATTTCGCCCTGGTTTTATCAGCTTGAAGATTTTGAAGATAATTCTGATGTAATGTTGTCTCAATATTGCTATCATGCATTTTTAAAAAACTTTTTGAAACGTGAGGAGAAAAAATTTATATATATTTATTACTATGTTGGCTCAGAAGATCCATGTTATGACTACCAAATTACAAGTTGGGAATTAGGAGATATTATTGAAACTAGTGAGACACGAATATTAAATCCTTAAATAAATACGTCTTATGAATTTTGTAAAAAAAATAAGTACACTATCCATGTTAGTATTAATAAGCGCTATAAAATATCTACAACTTTTGAAATTACTTTGATTGTCAAGTAAAATAATTTCGTGAGGTACAATATGAGAACGTACATAAAACTACTTCTTTATATATTGGTCTTAGTTTCACATTCAACATTTTCCCAGGATAAACGTATTGGTTTCAGTGGTTATTGGGGTAGTGGCTTATCAATTAATATAAACTATACCATTGAATGGGACAATTCTTTTTTTATAAGACCTAATATTGGAGCGTTGACGACCAAAGACGGTAAAGAACTTTATTCTTTTTTTAGTTATGAGATCGATTTTGGCTACTCTTTTTTTAAAGTCCATGACAATAAGATTTACTTGGCATTAGCTGGTTCATATATTTCTTTTATTTCACAAGAACGTGAAGGCAATGCTTCTTTTATTTCTGATATTCAACCACCATACTATTTTACCGGGAAAACAAGAGAAGATTGCCTAGGAATAAGTAGTAAGATGGGTTCAACTATTAATATTAATACCCGGTTTTTTATTGGGCTTGAATTGAAATATTCGATACTGTTTCCCAAAATTAAGTACAATTATATCCCTAAAGAGTTCTCGTTAATAAAAGATAATGAATCAATTAGCATAATACTTATTGGGATACAATTTGGATTTATTTTATAATTCAACTTTCTCGAAAAAATAAATGAGTTTTCGTGATGCGGAGTGTATTACTCACCGTACATATTTTAACTTTTTTTCTGATTAGATCTAATTTTGCACAGAGTTATAAAAGTAGTATAATCGCAGAAATTGGGGGTTTGTCCACCAGCCAGACCGACTATTTTTCTAACAAGAAAGATGGAGAATTTATTGGTGCCTTTGCTTTGTCTTATAGTGGTAAAGTGATGCTTAGTCCTCATTATCAATTAGAAACATCTGAAAAATTCGCATTTAGTTTTGAGTAGACTAAATTTTGTTGTTTTTTTATAAAAGAACGTTCATTGATAGAATGACGATGTTTTAATGAATGTTGATTTTAGTAATCATCACC
>Ga0207951_100192_pt1 | contig 39567 bp, 37 predicted proteins | sample Subbio12Aug_8Bad_FD_184830 | JGI IMG/M metagenome (GOLD analysis project Ga0207951, IMG submission 184830) | Serpentinite rock and fluid subsurface biosphere microbial communities from McLaughlin Reserve, California, USA - CR12Aug_8Bad (SPAdes) | ecosystem: Environmental > Terrestrial > Deep... | reverse complement strand
CTTTTTATGAACAACTGCAGCTACATGAAGTACCACATCATACCCTTCAAAGGGCTTGTCTTGCCAAACATTATCCCTCATATCAATGGTATCGACAGAATACTCATCAGGATACTGTGAAAGCCATCTCTCAAAAGCCGTCCCTACGTAACTATCTGCTCCCGTCACAAGTATCTTCTTCATCCTGACGTAGTCTCCTTCGTCATGCAGACATCCGTCTTCCCTGTCGTACCAGTCCCACCTTCAATAATCCCATCCCTCTTAAGTACTGACACGATTGTCCCAAAGAAGCACTTCACATCAAACGTAAAGCTCATTCTCGCAACATACTCCCCATCAAGCTTGGCCTTAACCTCAATAGGAAGTTCATCTCGACCATTTATCTGCGCCCAACCTGTGAGCCCTGGTGGCACATCATTAGCACTATATTTGTCTCGTTCCGCAATTAAATCATACTGATTCCATAGAGCGGGGCGGGGACCGATTATTGACATAGTTCCACACAGTATATTAATAATCTGGGGCAACTCATCAAGGCTCGTCTTTCGCAGAAATTTACCCACAGTTGTGATGTACTGTTCTGGATTTTCAAGTAGATGAGTTGGCGTGTCTTTAGGTGTATCTATCCTCATGGTACGGAACTTTAATATATTAAAATGACACTTATGTATCCCGATGCGCTTTTGTGTGAACAGTATAGGTCCTGTGGAGTCAAGCTTTATAGCAAGTATGGTAATTAAAAATAGCGGTGACAAGACTATTAACCCTATCAGTGAGAGAACCATATCTATAATTCGCTTAACTTTTAAGTAGTCTCTAACTGTTCTCCTTATGGTAACTTCATCAGCCATACTCAACTTCTACTCCATTCAATTTGTTTGCTTCGCGGCATTTACAGCTGGGGGCTTTTCTTAGCGATAAAAAGTGGACATGGAAACAGCTAGCCAACCACTGGGCGAGAACGGCCAGCGGGAGTCGTGGCATCCCAGTAACCCTTGAGAAAAGCGGAAAAGACACCTATCATCATACCTGCGAATGCTGCGACGACCAACGTTAGCAGTTTCTTTGGCGACACTGGCACTATGGGTGCCACAGCACGCGATGAAATGACTACTGCCGCCTCGCCTAGCTTGGCAGATTGGGCGATACGAACTTCTTCGCGCCTATCTATGTATGTATTAAAGCTCTTCTGAGCCACGGCTACGTTCCTCTGTAGTAACTCCGCCTGATAGGTTTTATCTGCTAGATCGACCTGAAGTGTTTCCAGACGGACTTGGAGTTGCGTTAATCTAGCTATCGTATCTTTGTTTTGTGCACGTAAACGAGCTAGAGTTGTTACTCTCGTGCTGAGACCTGCTTGTAAGCTTAAATATAATGGATTGTGCTCTTGGCTCTTGACCTCAAGCAGGGCTGTTCCACCAGTGGTTTCTTGACCTTGCACCAGGTTGTAAAGCACGGGATCGTCTACAATGGTCTTTGTAGTATATAAGTATCGCTCGGTTTGCGCCAACTGTGCCTGGGTGGAAAGCTGAGCGGCTGTTTCGACCGCTATGTCAATCTCAAGCTGAGCAAGAATGCTCTTGAAGGAGGTTATTTGTGAAATTTTGGACGATATCTCGCTCCCAAGCTCTGCTACTCCATTAGGTTGTTTTAGGAAGTTGGAATATGCTAACTGAGCTGCATTAAGATTGGCATCTTGGATGAGCAACGCCTCTTCTAGAAGGTCCAAGGTCTTGCTGGCCTGTTCTTGGGTTAGCGTAGTAATGAACTCCGTAAAGTTTAAGGCAAGGGCATTGGCTATTTGGGCGGCTAGCTCTGGGGAGCCATCTCTTACTTTGATCTTAATAAGATTGGTGCCCCTAATCGCTTCGACTGAGACGGCCCTAGATAGTGAGGAGACGGTATAACCTAATTCACTAAGATTAAGTTCCGCTAGGACTTTCTCCATGACCTCTGGGTTCTTTAACTGCTCTCGGTAGCTATCTATAGTGAAATCAGGATAGATGGGAAGCCCGCCTACTAAATCGGTACTAATGGCTTCAGTGCTGGGCTTAAAGTCTGCAACGATCAATTTGGCTTCTGCCTCATACTTGGGCTCTATTACCCAGAACACAGCGATGCTGGCGGCTAAAACTGCCGATGCTGTGACTAAGGCAATTAGCCCTTTAAACTTTAGTAGTACCTCGATAATTTCACGCAAGGAGATTTCTGCTTCGTCATGCACAATTAATTCCCTCCTGATTCTGTTCGTTGTACGCATTCTCCCTATAGCTTTCGACGCGGAACACCAATTCTCCTATTACAAGCACCATGGCAAAACATTTGTAATAGAGCCGACAATACCTTGTACCTAGCCAGTCTCTTGCCGGGACCTTAAAAAACAGTCCAACACGGCAGGGAAAGAGGGAGCGATGAAGAATTACAGTAAAAAATACTTTTATCTGGAGGCATTATGATAGATCAGCAAAAAATCCAGAAGGCCGTACGTATGATTCTGGAAGCGATTGGTGAGGACCCCGACCGGGAGGGCCTGCAGGACACGCCGTCCCGGGTGGCTAAAATGTATTCCGAAGTTTTTTCGGGATTGCACTGCGACCCCGGCGATCATCTGGCGACCTGTTTCTATGAGGAAAAGCATGATGAAATGGTTATGGTTAAGGATATCAGCATCTATTCCATGTGCGAACACCATTTGTTGCCTTTCTACGGGAGGGCCCATGTGGCTTACATCCCAAACCCGGATAAAATCGCCGGCTTAAGCAAACTGGTCCGTGTTGTGGAGACACTGGCCCGCCGTCCGCAGCTACAGGAACGGTTAACCACCGAAATTGCCGAAACTATTACCAAGAAGCTCGATGCCAAAGGCGTACTGGTGGTCATTGAAGCGGAACATCTCTGTATGACTATGCGCGGCGTGAACAAGCCCGGCTCCACTACCGTGACTTCAGCCGTCAGGGGCATCTTCCGCACCAACCATCTGACAAGGGCGGAGGCGTTCTCCCTCTTAAAGGGCGGCCGGTAATGGAGGCCTTATGACGAGGAAAATGATTATCAAGGGGAAAGAATACAACCTGAAAAACAACACCTTGATTATGGGGATTCTCAATGTGACGCCCGATTCGTTTTCCGACGGCGGGCTTTTTTATGACCCCAAGAAAGCGGTAGAGCACGCCCTCCGCATGGTTGACGAAGGAGCCGACATCATCGACATCGGCGGTGAATCCACCCGCCCTGATCACAAACCGCTTGGTGCGGAAGAGGAAGCGGCGCGTGTTATCCCTGTAATCCGCGCTATCTGTGCCGCCACTGATACTCCGGTCTCCATCGACACCTACAAAGTCTCGGTGGCCCGACAAGCTCTGGCCGCCGGAGCCGCTATGCTTAACGATGTCTGGGGCGGCCGCAGGGACCATAACATGCTGAAGCTGGCCGCCTCCGCCGGTGTGCCCATCTGTCTGATGCACAACCGCGCGGAGGCCGTCTACCATGACTTGATGTCGGAAATCAGGGCCGATCTTTTGGCCAGTGCCGCCCTGGCCAGCGCCAGCGGCGTCCGCGAGGAAAATATTATTCTTGACCCGGGGATTGGCTTTGGCAAGACACCGGCCCACAACCTTATTGTAATGAAGCGTTTAAATGAGGTTGCATCACTGGGCTACCCCGTCCTGCTGGGCACATCCCGCAAATCGGTGATCGGCAAGGTTCTCAACCTGCCGGTTGACCAGCGGCTGGAGGGGACGGCCGCGACTGTTGCATTTGGTATTGCCCTCGGAGCCAGTATTGTCCGCGTCCACGACGTCCAAGCGATGAGCAGGGTGGCGCGTATGACAGACGCCATGATGCGAGGAGGATTTTAATTGGATAAAATTATCCTGGAGAACATGCTGTTTTACGGTTACCACGGTGTTCTGGCGGAAGAAAACCGCCTCGGCCAGCGCTTCGCCGTCAGCCTGGTAATCGGAACGAACACTAGCGCCGCCGGCCTAAGCGACGACCTAGCCCTGTCATTAAACTACGCCGAGGTTTATGACGCGGTGAAAAAAATCATGGCAGGAACTCCTGTGAAACTCCTGGAGAGGCTGGCGGAAACCATCGCTGACAATGTCCTCGATATGGGTGCGCTGTGGGTGCGCGTCAGAGTAAAAAAACTCCACCCCCCCATCCCCGGACAAATGGATTATGCCGCGGTGGAGATTGAAAGGAGCCGCACCTGATGCCACGAGTCTTCCTGGGACTTGGCAGCAACTTGGGCGAGCGAAAAAATGAGCTGGATTTTGCCGTATGCCGCCTGCGTCAGCACCCGGGTATCGAACTGATTCAGGTCGCCCCATACCTGGAAACCGACCCTGTTGGTTATCTGGAACAGGGTAAATTTATAAATACGGTTGTAGAAATCCGGACAATACTAGACCCGTATACACTCCTCTGGGTGTTGCAGACCATCGAAGAGGAGGCGGGTCGTATCCGCACTATCCGCTGGGGGCCGCGCACCCTAGATATCGATATACTTTTATATGACGACTGGGTAATGGATGAACCCAATCTTACTATCCCTCATCCGCGTATGAAGGAACGGGAATTTGTCCTGCTGCCTCTGACTGAAATCGGGCCGGACGTGCCTGTCCCGCCCGACAATTTGACTATACGAGAGCTTTTAAACAATTACCGCCAAAGCAGGTGAGCTTATGCTTGTGATGATCGACAACTACGATTCCTTCACATACAATCTGGTACAGTTCCTGGGCGAACTCGGCGCTGAAATTCGCGTCTTTCGCAACAATTGCATTACCTTGGAAGGTATCGCCGGGCTGAATCCCGACCGCATTGTCATTTCACCCGGCCCCTGTACACCAAGCGAAGCCGGCATCTCCATGGATGTAATCCGCCGTTTCGCCGGAGAAATTCCTATCTTGGGCATCTGCCTCGGGCACCAGTGCCTGGGACAGGTTTTTGGCGGCCGTATCATCCGCGCAGGAGTGCCGGTCCACGGCAAAACATCGCTCATCAAACACTGCAGTAAAGGAGTTTTCTCCGGCCTCCCCACGCCTTTTTGGGCTACACGCTATCATTCCCTCTTGGTGGAGCGGGAGACCCTCCCGGACTGCCTGGAAATTACCGCCGTAACAGAGCAGGGAGATATTATGGGGCTCCGTCACAAACATCTTCCCTTCCTGGAAGGGATCCAGTTCCACCCGGAAGCAATCCTCACAGAGCACGGCATGGAACTGCTTGCTAATTTCCTGCGCTGCCAGGCGCACGAAAAGGGGGGGAGCCAGTGAATCGGCTAAGACCTATTGTTGAGGAATTGGTGTTGGATCGTCCCCTTGAAGAAATATTTTCCTTATTTACAGACGACCCGTATCCGTTCTGGCTCGACAGCAGCCTTCCAGGCGGTAAAATGGGCCGCTGGTCCTTTATAGGCAGCGACCCTTTCTTGGTTCTGAAAACATTTGGCCGGGACATCCGTATCGAAGAAAAGGGCGTAACCCTTCAAACTACGGCCAATCCCTTTACTGTTCTGCGCACACAGCTTAACCGCTTCCCTCTGGAGCGGGGGGACCTGAACATCCCTTTCCTCGGCGGCGCTGTGGGCTTTTTTTCATATGACCTCGGCCGCATGGCGGAGCGCATACCGGACCGGACTACAAACGATTTGAACGTCCCCGATATCTCTCTCGGTTTCTATCATACCATCCTTGCTGTTGAACACCTGGAAAACCGGGCCTACATTATCGCCTCCGGCCTCCCCGCAGAGGGCGAAAAGGCTGCCGCCAAGGCAGTAGCTGACTTGGCCCTATTTAAAGAAAAACTAACACAACCCGCACCCAAGCTATCCGATCCATGGTCAGAGCCCGCTATCGACACCGCAGATATCCGCACACACTTCAGCTATGCTGACTACTGCAGGGCCGTGGAGACTATTAAGGATTATATCGTAGCCGGTGATATCTACCAGGCAAATATGACGCAGCGCTTGGACGCGCCTCTGCGCATGCCACCTTATCAGCTCTACCGGCGGCTCCGCCAGGCCAATCCGGCACCTTTTGCCGCTTACCTGGACTGCGGCGATAATCTCCGTGTCCTCAGTTCTTCACCGGAGCGCTTTCTCCGCTTGGAAAACAATGTGGTGGAGTCACGCCCCATCAAAGGTACACGCCCCCGCGGCAAAACGCCGGAAGAAGACAAAGCCAACCGCGAGGAACTCCTTGTCAGTGAAAAAGACCGCGCCGAGCTGGTCATGATTATTGACCTGCAAAGAAACGACCTGGGGCGGGTCTGCTCTTACAGCACCGTCCGCGTTCCGGAACTGATCGTTCTGGAAGAGTATGCCACCGTGTTCCACCTGGTGTCCACCATCCGCGGTGAACTGGCCCCCGGCAAAGACGCCATAGACCTGTTAAAAGCGTCCTTCCCCGGCGGTTCCATTACCGGCACCCCAAAAATCCGGGCCATGGAAATCATCGAAGAGCTAGAACCAGTCCGCCGAGGCATCTACACCGGCTCCATCGGCTATATTGGATTTGACGGCCACGCCGATTTAAATATTGTTATCCGTACCCTCATTAACAAAGGGGAAAATGTACATCTGCAGGTTGGCGGCGGCATTGTTTTCGATTCAGAGGCCAGCCTGGAATACGAAGAGACTCTCCATAAAGCTAAAGCGCTGCTGAAGAGTCTGGGCGTCTCCCAATTCCCGGAGGTGAACCTGTGACTGACTGCTACTATCTTAACGGCGCTCTATTGCCCACAACCGACTGCCGCCTTGGCGTTACAGACCGTTCCTACCTACTGGGCGACGGCCTCTTTGAGACCATGCTCGTTCGCCGGGGAAAACCGGTCTACTTTGCTGAGCATCTGCAGCGGCTCCTTACCTCCTGCGTCGCGTTCGACTACAACGCTCCTTCTCAGGATAAGCTTACTGATTCCGTCCGGGAAGTCATTGAAGCCAACGCCTTAGAGGCCGCAGCACTTCGTCTCACAATCTCCCCCCAAGAGAGCGAAGGTCTCCTATGCGCTCCGGACAGCACTTTAAACATCCTGATTACCTTCCGCCGTGGTGAACAGTACACACAAAGTCTCTACGAGCGGGGCCTCACCGCCCTTATCGCCCACACCACCCGCCGCAATGAACAATCTCCCCTATCCCGTCATAAAACAACCAACTTCATGGACAGTATTCTCGCCAGAAAAGAGGCGCGATCCCGGAACGCGGACGAAGCTATCCTCCTAAATACCAAGGGCCACCTCGCGGAAGGTTCTGTCTCCAACTTGTTTCTGATCAAAGATGGTGAAATCCTCACCCCCCGCATTGCAGACGGGGCCCTGCCGGGAATTATCCGCGGCAAAGTGCTGGAACTCTGTAAAGAGAAGGGCCTAGCCGTCAGGGAGACAGTTCTGACTCCACAGGACTTCAAACAAGCGGACGAAGCCTTTCTGACGAACTCGCTATTGGGAATCATGCCACTATTCAAAGCTGAATCCCGTGTATTGGACTCCGCAGCCTCTGGGTCTTTGACCTGCACACTGGCAGATGTGTTCGGACATAGCTGATTTTATACTAGTGTGTTATCCCTTCATCAAAGAACACGCCAAAGGCCGTGAGCAGCCCGGGGAACATAATGCCCCAGTAGCTGTCTGTCCAGCCGTACTTTACAGCTGTGATGTACCAGGGAATAATCAGCATCTCTATTGGCACTATCGACCCTATGATCAAGAGGGCGTAGATTACAGCCTGGACATCCTCATAAAGCGTTGGCTACTTCTGCAAGGAAAGGGGCTCAAAATGGGGATATTGCTGCGATCACATTATAGTTATAATAAATGTGAGGTGACTACACTTTATGGAACGTACTACTGGTCCTCTGAGGGTAAGGCTGAGGAAGGGGTTGAAGGATACCAGAAACATGATAATTGCACCGGCAATGCCTATGCCGTTTTGGTAGGTAGTAGCAACAATACTACCCCTTCATCCCCGTAATGGTTATACCCTCGATAATGTGCTTCTGGAAGATAGCAAAGACGACCAGCACGGGGATTAAGGCAATCGCCGCTGCCGTCATAGAGAGGTGCCAGTTGGCGGCATTCTCCGTAGCAAAGAGCGAGATGCCTACCGGCAGCGTACGCATATGCGGGCTGTCTATAATTATCACTGGCCAGAGAAAGGCATTCCACGTGCCCAAAAAGGTGAAGATGCCGAGTGCCGCTAGAGCTGAGCGCACCTGCGGCATGGCGATGTGCCACCAGATGCCAAGCTCGCTCATACCATCGATACGGGCGGCATCGAGCATATCTGTAGGCACGCCCTCCATAAATTGCTTCATTAAGAACACGCCAAAGGCCGTGATCAGCCCGGGGAACATAATGCCCCAGTAGCTGTCTGTCCAGCCGTACTTTACAGCTGTGATGTACCAGGGAATAATCAGCATTTCTACCGGCACCATGAGAGAACTCAAGATCATTAGGAAGAAGAAGTTCTGGCCGGGGAATTTCTTCTTGGCGAAGGCGTATCCGACCATGGAGGCAAAAAAGACTGTAGTGACGGTGCTGATAACTGCAATCAAGAGACTATTAACGAACCAGCGGCCAAACATGTTGCTGGTAAGTACGGTGCGGTAATTGTCAAGGGTAAAGGTCTTTGGCACAATATTGAGATCGTAAACCTCGGATGGGAGCTTAAACGAAGTAGATAACATCCATACAAATGGGAACAGCATTACTATCGACCCTATGATCAAGAGGGCGTAGATTACAGCCTGGACAATCTTGCGTCTGGAGATGCTCTCGTTCATCTCTACCCCCCTAATACTCAAATTTCTTAGTCAGCACTTTAAGCTGAAAGATAGTTATGGCCATAATAATCAGGAAGAGCACTACGGTCATGGCCGAGGCATAGCCCATATTAAAGCGCTCAAAGGCGGTCTGATAGATATGCAGCACCACGCTCAAGGTACTGTTGAGGGGCCCACCGCGACCTTGGCTGCTCATGTTAACTATCTGGGTAAAGGTCTGCAAGAAACGGATGGTCGCCAATACAGATGAAAAGACAATGGTGGGGTTAAGCAGGGGGATGGTAATGTTCTTAAAGATCTGCCATTCGCTGGCCCCATCAATTTGTGCAGCTTCATAATACATCTGGGGGATGGTCAATAACCCTGCGAGGAAGATAACAATCTGAAAACCGAGCCCTTGCCAAATGATCGAGGCGGCAATAACCCACAGGGCCTGTTGGGGGTCGTTGAGAAAGCCTTGCTGAGGGAATCCGAGTTTAAGCAGTATACCATTAATCAAGCCGGAGTGGCGCATAAACATAAACCGCCATACCCAGCTGACGGCGACAGCTGAGGTAATAAAGGGTATAAAATAGGCTGTTCTAAATACCCCGGCAAACTTGACTACGCGCTGGATCAAGAGCGCTATGCCTAGGGCTATAACCATTTGTGCTGGCACACCGATTAGGACATATCGCAGTGTGTTATACAAAGCTTTACGGAATATGGGGTCAGCATACATCTGCTTATAGTTGTCTAGCCCTACAAAGGGGCGATTGGTAGAGACGATGTTCCAGCTGTGCAAGCTGACGTTAAATGAAGATAAAGTGGGCCATACCCGGACTAAAAAGAAGTAGATAACGGGCACAGCAATGAAGGCATACGCCCATAGGTTGTTTTGTTGACGCAGTGTCAGTCCTTTGTGCCTGGGTTTAAGCTCTGGTTTCACTGCTATTGCCACCCTTCTAGAGTGGAGCTGACTCGCGAGAGCCAGCTCCTTCGATTACGTGGGGAGGGAGGATACGGCACCACTGAACGAGACCTGATTACTCTGAGGGCACTGAGAGGGTAGGTGTTTTGCTGTGGATATGGAATTGTGACATCCCTAGGCGACCTAGGTCCTTAAGTTGAATCAGTGTCAATCCGCCCCCATAATCAGTACAAATCAGTGGTACAGTTACCTGTTCTCGTCGTTTATTTGCCCTTGTAAAATTCGTCGTAGGCTGCTTGGGCGTCTTTGGCGGCTTGGTCTAGGGAGTCTTTGGCGGAGGCGCCTTGCAGCAGCATCCTGTCTACAGCGTCGATCATAGCCGTACGAATGATAGACTCGTCTGGCATAAAGGTGGTTTCGGCATAAGCCAAGCCACGTACAAAGCCGCCGAGCTTAGGATCTTCGGACAGGTCTTTACGCGCTGCAAAGGATTTACGAGCTGCCAATTCACCTGTCTCTTTCATGTAGAGCTCCATCGAGGCTTCGCTGGTAATAAACTGCAGGAACTTAGCTGCTGCCTCGAGCTTGGCACCAGAGGCGCTCTTGGTGATAGCGTGGGTCCAGTAAGAAGCGAAAGTCAGCTTGTCGTCGCCAGCTTCTTTAACTGGTAGCTCGGCCACGCCAAACTTGAGATCAGGGGCATTCTTCCTCAGTGTGCCTAAACGGAATGAACCGTCAACTGTAATTGAGGCTTTGCCATTTATAAAGGCGTTAGAATCGTTGTCAAAGAAACCGATTTCGCCGACCTTTTCTTTCTTGGCAAGGTCTACAAACCATTGCAGCGCGTCATAGGCTGCAGGGGTAGAGTTCCAGGTAACGGTACGGCCGTCGTTGCTGAGAAGTTGCACGCCGGCTTGGGGCAGGAGTACTTCTCTTAGCCAGTTATGGCCTTGACCAGCGGTGTTATAGGCAAAGCCAGCTTGAGTCAATTGCCCGTTAGCCTCGCGCTTGGTAAGCTGCTTGGACATTTCGACGAGCTCTGCCCAGGTTGTGGGTGGTTTTTCAGGGTCGAGTCCAGCTGCGGTGAAATGGTCTTTGTTCCACAGGAGCGCGAGCGTGCGCACGGTGGTCGGTAGAGACCATAGTTTGTCGTCTACAATACTGGCCTTAACTACGTCGGAGAACTCCGCCTTAACGGTGTTAAGCGGGAAGTATTTCTCCGGCAATGGTTGCAGGTAGTCGCCGGTAATGTACTTAGGCAGCCAACCATAGAAAAGGGTTACTACATCGGGGCCGACTCCAGCGGGAATGCTCGCGGTGAGCTTCTGCTGGAAGTTATCATAGGGGTAAGTGTTATGCACTACCTTGATGTTAGGATTGGCAGCCTCAAACTGAGCAATTAATTTGTCGATAGCTACTACCTTGGTGTCAAAAGTGTACTGCCAGTACTCAATAGTGATTTTTTCGGTCTCCTTTGGTTTAGCGGTACAGCCACTCATAACCAATAACCCGGCCATGAGCCCCAGTACCAACAACAGAGATACTATGCGCTTCACTAAATCCCCTCCTAAAAAAGTTATATGCTTTACTGCCGCGCAGATTAAAGCCGAATACAAGGGTACGACATGGCAACATTGAACGGATGAAACCTGAACGGGGGGGCTAGGAGGGCACGGCAGTGCCGTGCCCCTACATATGGGGCTTCAACTTCGTGTAGGGGCACAGCATGCTGTGCCCTTTTAGGTGGCCACGAGGGCACGGCAGTGCCGTGCCCCTACCGGGGTTTAGCGTGGGCGTGGGGTACGATGGTACGATGGGCACGGCAGTGCCGTGCCCCTACCGGGTTTTGGCGTGGGCGTGGGGTACGATGGTACGATGGGCACGGCAGTGCCGTGCCCCTACCGGGGTTTGGGGGGGGCGTGGGGTACGATGGTACGATGGGCACGGCAGTGCCGTGCCCCTACCGGGGTTTGGCGGGGGGTACTTGGGCACGGCAGTAGGCCTGCTCGGTTGTGCCGTCGAATAGGTGCATTTTGTGGGGCCGCATGGCAATGCGCACATGCTGCCCAGTAGTTAATTTGTGCTCGGGCGAAAAACGCGCGGTAATGTTCTGGGCGCCTACTTTCATGTAGCAGTAAATTTCCGAACCCATGGCCTCAACCACGTCTACTACGGCGTTTAGCGCCTGGGGAGAGTCCTGCCCGTCGTTCAGCAAGACAATATCGTTAGGGCGTATGCCCAATATCACACGCTCAGCGGTGATCTCGTGCGTATCGACTTCAGGGGACAGCGGAACGCTGTAGTCTCCCTGCTCATCAACCACAAAGGCTTGTCCATTCTCTACACGGTAGCTACCGCGTAAAAAGTTCATCGCTGGCGACCCAATAAACCCGGCCACAAATATGTTAGCCGGCCGGTTATAGATCTCATCCGGTGTGCCTACCTGCTGCACCAGACCGTTATTCATGACCACAATGCGGTCGCCCATGGTCATGGCCTCGATTTGGTCGTGGGTGACGTAAATAGTTGTGGTATTAACCCGCTGATGCAGCTTAATTATCTCTAGCCTCATTTGCACCCTGAGCTTAGCGTCGAGGTTACTCAAGGGCTCGTCCATCAAAAATACGGCTGGTTCGCGCACCATAGCTCGGCCCAAAGCCACGCGCTGCTTTTGTCCGCCCGAGAGCTCCTTGGGCTTGCGGTGCAATAACTGCTCCAGGCCAAGTATTGCTGCTGATGCCTTAACCTTTTGCTCAATGTCCTTCTTGGGCAGCTTGCGCAGCTTTAGCCCAAAAGCCATGTTCTCAAATACATTCATATGAGGGTACAAGGCGTAGTTTTGAAATACCATGGCAATGTCCCTATCCTTGGGAGCAACCTCGTTAACAAAGCGCTCACCAATATATATCTCCCCTTGAGTGATGTCTTCAAGCCCCGCTACCATGCGCAGTGTTGTAGACTTGCCACAGCCCGAAGGACCAACTAACACGATAAATTCGTGGTCCTTAATCTCTAGGGAGACATCGTTAACCGCCGTAACATCGCCAAATCGTTTGAATACGTTGACAAGCTTAACTTCGGCCACTAGCCTACCCCCCTTGCCTGCTTAACTGGGCCAGTTCTTCACTCCACCGTGCCACGCGTTCCTGGGCGCTGTCTAGGCGCTCCCGCCACGCAAACACCTCCTGCTGGGCTTGGGCTTGTGCTGTTTGAGACTGCACAATTTGCTTTAGCACCTGTTCTGGTGCCGGGCCCCCTGCGACGGTACGCTTGGCCACAAAACTCTGTGGGTCGAGCGCCGCCGCGAATTGCTCTGGGGTCAACAACATGCGCTCCTTAGCTACAGCCTGGCTGGCTTTTACATAGTGCGTGTAACACTGCGCGGGGGTAGTACCCGCCTGTGTGACGCCGTCTACAAAGCCGGATACCACGCCATGTGCCTGCCTAAACGAGAGCTGGCACTCGCGCGTCAGCATGTCTGCTAACTCTGTAGCTGTAGCAAGACTGTTGCTGCTGCGTTGGCGCAACAGCTCCGTATTGACTCGCGCGGTGTCAAGTATTTGGGTCAACAGTTGTAGAGCGCCCTGGGTTTGCCCCAGTATTTCTTCAACATCACCCTGAATATTATCGGCAGTGTCGTTAATATCCCCATAGGGTACGTTATGGAATGCTGTCATTACCCCTTGTGCCCGTCCTAGCGCCCGCCCGAGCATGCTCCGCACATGCTCTAGAGCTACCGGGTTGCGCTTATTGGGCATAATGCTGGACACTTGCACAAAGCTGCGGTCAAGCTCTAGGGCGTTTACCTCGTTAGAGACCCAAAACATCAGGTCGCACACTACCCGAGATAAACCTGTGAGTAACACCTGCAACACCGCCACAATCTCGGCGGTGTAATCCGCGGTGCTTACAGCGTCGTATGTATTTATAACTAAACCATTAAAGCCGAGTAGTCCCGCCACGTAATCTCTATCTATGGGGAAGCCAGTTCCGGCTAAGGCACACGCCCCCATGGGGGACAGGTTGAGCCGAGGTAGTACACCTAGGAGTCTCTCGGTATCGCGGTTTAGCTGCTGCTCTACCGCCATAAGATAATGTGCTAAGGTGGTAGGCTGCGCCTGCTGGTTGTGGGTGTGCGCTAGCATCACTGTGTGGCTATGATCTGCCGCTACCCGAGTAACTACACCGCGCAGTGCCAGTACCAGACTCACTAGTCCTAGAACATCGTCTCTTAAAGACATGCGGAACATGGTGGCGTCCATGTCATTGCGACTAAAGGCAATATGCACGTTACCCGCCACATCGGGCCCCAGGTCCTCCATTAGAGCATGCTCTAACATAAAGTAGAGATCTTCAAACTGCGGGTCATAGGCACGAGTAGAGTAGCGCGCTAGATCTAGCCTAGCGAGCGACTGAAGCAGCGCCTGAGTCTGCTCCAGCGAAATAATCTTTTGTTTGCCGAGCATTAGTGTGTGCGCCCGATGAATCCCTAATATTGGCTTTAAGAAGCGATGCCGGTGACGATTGAACGAAGGCTCTAATACGTGCTTTACATAGACCTCATTGGGAGCAAACTTAGTTGCCATTAACTCATCTCCTATAGCAGCTGTGAATATTTAACCGAGAGTTCGGAGCTCTTAATGACTCCGGCTACAGCCCCGAGAATCCCCGCATCAAGCCCGAGTTTAAGCAGGGCGATCTGCGGAGGATAGGGCACTACCCTGTTTACTGTCTCTTGAATTTTACTCAGGAATAGCGCCCCGGATTTCATTACCCCACCGGCCAAGAGAATTATCTCTGGGTTTAGTAAACATGCGGCATTAATTAGAGCGGCGCTCAGTAACTGTACGGTCTCATCTACTACTAGTAGGGCTAGAGGGTCATTATTTTCGGCTGCCTGCATGACATGCATGGCCTCTATTTCCCCCCCGGCTGCAAGAGTCGCAATCTGGCTGGGTTCGGTAGCCTTAGCCAGCAGTTGCTTGGCGCGTTCGGCAATACCGGTACCTGAACCTAGGCTCTCTAAGTACCCATAGCCGGGGTAACTCTGGCGCATCGCTTCTAGGGTGGTGACCATATAGCCCACCTCCCCAGCGGCATTGCTAGAACCATAGTAGATGCTGCCATTTATCATGATGCTGGCCCCAATACCAGTGCCAATCGCTACGCATACAGCGTTTTGCGCATCTTGGGCAGCGCCGCGCCACTGCTCCCCGAGCAAAATGGTGTTAACATCATTCTCGCAATATACAGGGCAAGTGTAGTGCTCTTTTAGCCGTTCTTTAAGGGGAAAACGGGTCCAACCTAGCGCTGGCGCTAAAGTAACTTCGCCGCTTTCTCTGTCCACCACACCAGGCACCCCTAGCCCTAGCCCCCTTAGGCCTTCACTCCCCACGGGGATCTGCTCCTGCAACTGGTGGATAAGCCTCAGCAGCTCCGCAAACACTCTCTCTGCCTGGTTATCACAGTCGCCCTGAGGCGTGGGGAGTTCTGCACGCGCCACGATCTCGCCACTGAGATCGGTTAGACCGGCCAGCATCTTCGTGCCGCCTACATCCACCCCCATCAGATAACCCGCCTTAGGATTAAAAGCATAGTTGGGAGATCTCCTGCCACCGGTGTACTCGCCTGAATCCGACTCCAGCACATAGCCCTGCTCCAGCAGCGAGCCTACAATGCTGCACACAGTAGCTAGACTAATGTTAGTGCGCTGCGCCACTTCACTTCTACCAAGGGGGCCTGTCCGCCTAATCAGCTCAAGCACCACATAGGTGTTAAGATCTTTGACTATCTGTATGTCGCGCTTGGCATCTCGAGTCAAGGTCATCTTCCTTCCTACTGCTAGTTGAGCTTGAGTAAACGCTTGGCGTTGTCGGCGAAGACGTCTTGCAGTTGTGCCTCGTTCATACCGCAATACATACACGCCCGCAACTGGTCCTGCAGGTACCTATAGGCAAAACCCCGCGGGAACCAGCTAGAATCAGTGCCAAAAATGATGCGGCGTGGACCCATGGTCTCAAAGGCCTTCCTAAACAGCGACTCAATATCTAGGGGGTAGGGCATCCACTTCACCCACTGGTTTGAGCCCGAGCTGTCCACATACACATTGGGGCAGGCCCACGCTAGGTGCAGTAGCTCCTGCCAATACCCAGCCCCAAAGTGCGGAATCACAAAGGGTATCTCAGGATAACGGCGTGCGACCTCGTGTATGGTGAGCGGATTCATATAGGGATGATGGCTGACTCCACCGCCTCCACCGAGTACGCCGAAATGAATTAGAACCGGAAGCTCACGCTCGGCGCAAAATTCCCACACTGGTTCTAGGTCGGGAGATTCGAACGGCCTGGTCATATGCGGGCCAATGATTTTTAAGCCCCTAAACCCTAATACATCAACGGCATGGCGCAGCTTTTCTGCGGCATTAGGCTGCTCAATATGGTGATGCGCAAAACCGATTAGCTTGGGCTGGTGCGGGGCTATGTAACTAGCCAACTCGTCGTTGCCTCCACCCGTCACAAAAACGAGATATTCCAAGTCGTAACGCTCTACTTCTTGCGCCCAACGGATAGCTAATTGGTGCGGGTCGTGCGGGCCTGGTTCGGGGTCTGAAAAATCCCACTCCCTGCGCCACTGGGCTCTAAGATTATCGGCGTATTGCTCAATTATCTTGGCGCCACGCCGCTCCTGGGAACTTCGCCCCATGGCATACGGGAAGTGAGTGTGAAAGTCTACAATTCGTAAGCCGTGAAACATTGCTGTACCCCCTCTGAGTTTGTCAATTGCTGATTGGCGGCGCGGTCTACAATGACTACAACATTGCGGTGGAGCTGCAGCACCGAAGCCGGTACCGAGGGTGTTATCGGGCCCCTCACAGCCTGGGCTATGATATGTGCTTTGTCCGCCCCACTAGCTAACAGCAAAATACGCTGTGCCAACATAATGGTGCGTATGCCGATGGTAATGGCGTACTGTGGTACTTCTGCGCGTGAGGCAAAGAAGCGTAGGTTGGCATCGATACTGGCTTCGTCTAGCTTAACTACATGCGTGCCCGCCTCAAACTTGCCGTGCGGTTCATTAAACCCGATATGGCCATTGCGCCCAATGCCTAAGACTTGTAGGTCGATGCCCCCCGCTTGGCTGATGCTCTGCTCGTACATTTCGCACTCTAGAGCCAAGTCGCTAGCCAAGCCATTAGGCAGATGCACGTTATTCGGGTCTATATCCACATGCCTGACAAAATTTAGATGCATATAGTGGTGGTAGCTACCGGGGTGACCTGCCGAGAGCCCTACAAACTCGTCTAGGTTAAATGTGGTGACCTGTGCATAACTGACGTCATTATTGGCGCGGCGCAACTCCTGGTACATGCCCAACGGCGTCGCCCCGGTGGCAAGCCCTAGTACACTGGCAGGCTTGGCGCGAACTTGGGCCGCCACAACTTCTGCGGCCCGGAGACTTAGTTCGCCATAATCCTGTGTGACAAATATCTGCACGCGCATTCACCCTTTTATTTGTTTAAAGGATATTTTCTACGAATAGTCTGAGATTCCCTGCTAGCTTATTTTAGTTATTAAAAAAAGTTTTAAGTCTAGGGAAATTGGGCAGAAATAATACAAAAAAGAGACGTAGTTTCTACGTCTCCAGCCACACTCAACTAAAAGCTCTACTCCGCCAGCTGTGAGAGAGAATCCATGATACTCTGTCCCAAAAAGCTATATCCCAAGCCGTGTCCTTACTACTTTAATAACCGTGGTCACTTCTTCTACCCTCAGCATTATTAATAGCAGACCATACACCCCTACGCCCACCCCTACGGCCATACCTAGAGAAATGACCTGGCCAAAGTTAATCGTAACGCGGAGCACTAGAGAAGCGACAAGGCCCATGACCACGGCGGCGCCACTCACCTTGATTAGTAGGGGCAACAAGCGAATGGACCCTTTAGATAGTTTGCTAGAGAGGAAATAAAAGAGCAATAAGGCGTTAAACAAAAATCCTAAGGAGTTAGCTAGTGCCAAGCCTCCATGGGCTAGGGGACGGACTAGGATTACGGCCAAAGCGACGTTTACAAAGGCGGTGGCAACACCGACCTTTACTGGAGTCATGGTATCTTGCATGGAGTAGAAGCCTCGCCCCAAGACCTGTGCTAAGGCTGCCCCGATAAGGCCAATGGAATAATAACCTAATGCTTGTGCGGTGCGGGTAGTGGCAACCGCATCGAAAGAACCCCGCTCAAAGGCTAGGCGCACTATGGGGTAGCGGAGCACAAACATGCCCACTGCCGCTGGAACTAGGAGCAACGTCACTCCTCGCAGACTTGAGGATAGAGATTGTGCAAAACTGGCTTTGTCGCCTTTGGCGGCATGCTCAGCTAAGGTGGGGTACACGGCAGCGGTGAGGGCCATAACGAAGATGCCCAAGGGTAATTGCACTAGCTTGTTACCAAAGTTAAGGGCGGCCAAGCTACCGGTGTCTAAGCCGGAGGCAAGGCGACGGTCTACCAACAGGTATAGTTGGCCGAATAAGCTGCTAAAGAAAATAGGGCCGGACAATCTCATTACTTGCTTAAAGGCGGGATCACCCATTATGAGCCTAGTTATTAGGGGGAGGCCGCGGCGCCAGGCCACATAAGTCATGAGCATAACGGGGATAAGCATACCCAAAACGGTAAGCCAAGCTAACCACTGAATGTTGCCGCCGAGGACTAGCCCGACAGCTATAATGGCGTTCATTACTATAGGTGTAAGGGCGGGCCAGAAAAATTGCTTGTGAGCTTGGAACAGGATAGTCAAGAGCTGGGTCATACTCATTACAAAGGTGAGCACAGCCATAATACGTAGGAGCGACGTGGTCAGCGCCTGGAGCTCTAAGGAAAAGTCCCGTACGAGAACTGAGATGATCTGGGGGGCGAAGGCGAAGGCGATGATGGTGGTTATCAAGGATACAAAGGCAGTAAGGGCAAAAACGGTGCCGGCTAATCTGTGGCCTGAGCCTTTGGCACGCTCAGTGCTAAAGACGGGTAAAAAGGCGACTGCAATAGCACCGCCAAGAATGCCGGAGAGAACCGTGGGGATGACTAGGGCGGCGACATAGCTGTCGACTAAGGCGCTGGCGCCAAAGCGCCAGGCAATGACCTGTTCGCGGGCAAAACCTAAGATCTTGCTCAGGCCGGAGAATATGCTTAACATAAGGGCTGCTTTAAAGACTGTGTTCTTGTTCTTGTCCGACATATACATCCTCATTTCAAAGAGTACCCAGAGGTTTTTTTAGTTGACATACAGATTATACTATCATAAGAGGAACAAGGGAATGGCAGGGAGGGTCGCCCGTTGCGTATACATCGCAGCTTTAGATGGTTAGCAGTAATTGTGTGGGTGGGTTTTATCTGGTTTATGTCTAGTCACTCGGTGCCGCCGGGAGACCCTATAGGGAAGGTGGCTGATATAATACGTACTATTCCGGTGCAGCTGACGCTGCCGGGTACATCTGTGGAATTTATGGTAGGCAAGGCAGGACATCTCCTTGCGTATTCGCTGCTGGGGGTGTTATTGTTGGCAGCTACCTGGGGGAGGCTCAAGAACAGGGTGCTGGGCGTCATGCTTATAGGCGTTATGGTTGCTGTCATTGATGAGACTAGGCAGTACTTTGTGCCGGGGCGTGAGGCAGCTGTACGGGATGTTGTAATTGATGCAGTGGGGTTGGCAATTGGGATAATAATTGCGCTGAGTCTGCGTAAAGCCTACCTCACGCGCTTAGCACAGGGCGAGGCTTTTTGCTCCTCCCGCCAATAATACTCTGTGTATAGGTTGCGCTCTGCATACACGACTAAGGTAGATATGCAAATTGTACCTAGGCCTGATGTGGCCTACGGTACTTTAGTGGGTAACAGCTCCGGCGACAGTGGCGTCTACTTGTGCTGTTTCGGCTGTTGGCACAGCCATGGCCTGGATGGCAGCGCGGAGGGCAGAGACTATGGAGTCGAGGGACATGCTGGGGAGGAGCTGGTTGGGTTTGTCGGTGGTTTGCTCGGGGAGAAAGGGTATGTGAATGAAGCAGGACTGGATGGGAAGATTGTGAGTGCGAATGTGGTGCTCTAAGGTGTAGAGGGCATAATTACAGAGATATGTTCCGGCGGTGTTGGAGACATAGGCTGGCACGCCGGCCGCGCTGATGGCAGCAGCGAGGGAGACGACGGGGAGGGAGGAGAAGTAGCCGTCGGGGCCGGATGGGACTATGGGTTCGCCGTTCTGGGTGACGTCGTAGTTGTCTTGGCCGTAACAGATGTTAATGCCGATGCGCTCGACAGCTATTTTGGCACGGCCGCCGGCTTGGCCGACGGAGATAATGAAGTCCGGGGTGTGGGTGGCGATGGCGGAGTGGATGAGGGGAATGACGCGGTCCCAGGAAACGGGGAGCTCGATGGCTTTGACGGCGATGTCTCCGAAGGTGAGGCCGTCGAGCTGCTTGACTGCCTCGAGGGAGGGATTGGTCTTCTCACCACCAAAGGGCTCAAAACCAGTTAACAACAATGTACGCATAATAAAACCTCCTGACAGATACGTATGAGCCTGATATACTTGATTTTTTTGGCCATTGTTGTACTTTGTAGCCGAGGTTATTGAGTTCAATCACCAGAGCGTTCTCATATAGTTTTTCGTATCCCTGCACCTAGTTTGTTATGAACTCTGAACGCACACTTAAGGATACTGTCTGTAATATCTGAATGCAGATAGGTAGCACCATAGCTCATTAAAATCCCCCCCCCCCATCAGAAATAATCAGTTTAATCAGGTATATCAGGCTCTACGTGTCCTTTCTACTTCGGCTCTCCATACGTAAATCCTCTTAATCAACAAGGAAAGTGGACTAGGGCGCAGAATGGATAAGAGATGGAGGAGGCGACGAGGATGAGGAGCAGAAGGTTTTGGGCGGGGTTGGTTGTAGTTGCGGTTTTGGGTATGTTTGTGTTTCAGCCGTGGGCTGGAGCGGATGATGTTTTTGGGGTTGTGACTAATGTGCTGCGGGTTGTGCAGGCACAGTATTGGCGCGAGGTTGATGCTGCTACGCTTATTAGGGGTGCGCTCAAGGGTATTATGGAGGCGCTTGATGACCCTTACGCGCAGTACTTGCCCCCGCAGAACTATGACGGGTTCATCCAGCATACCACGGGTGCCTATGTGGGGATTGGTGTTGGTTTAGAACCACACCCTAATGGGGTGCTGATTACGCGGGTATTTAGAAATAGCCCCGCTGCTAAAGCAGGGCTAAAGGCTGGCGATATTATCCTGTTCGTTGAAGATACGGATACGCGCCATATAGGTCTCAGCAAGCTAACCGAGCTGGTGCGTGGCAAGGAAGGTACTGCTGTCTCTCTCTCCTTCTACCGAGGCACGGTCGATACGCTTCAAACCATAGAGGTTACGCGTGGGGCTGTTGTTGCGCCTTCTGCTGAGTGGAAGATTATCGAGGGGAATATCGGCTACATAGACATAGATATATTTGGCGAGAGCCTCAAAGACGATATTGAAGAGGCTTTAAAGGACTTAGCAGGAACTAAGGGCCTGATCTTAGACCTACGGGGTTGTCCGGGAGGACTATTGGATAGCCTAATGGATATTGCCCCCTTCTTTGTGAAAGAGGGACCCCTAATGGTTGAGGTATCACAGGGTGGGCAGCACGCGGGTATTTATAGCCCTGGTCCCGGGCCAGATAAGCCCCTAGTGGTGCTAGTAAACAACGGGACCGCAAGCGCTGCCGAATTACTGCTCGGAGGCATACAGGACAGCAAAAGCGGTGTAGTAATCGGAACCAGGACTTTCGGCAAGGGAGTAGCCCAAAGTGTGTTCTCCTTAGGCAAGGAGCTGGGGGGCTATAAGTTTACTGTTGTAGGGTATCTCACCCCCTTGGGGCGAGAGATAGATGGCATAGGCTTAGACCCCGATGTGTGGGTGGATGATGCAGGGCCAGAGTACTTGCTGCCGCTTGCGGAGCTCATTTCCCCTTTTACTACTCTAAAGTACGGCATGACCAGCGAAGAAGTGCGAAAGTTGCAGGCGGCGCTGAGAGTGCTAGGGTTCTTTGAGGGGAGCACGACTAAGTACTTTGGCCCGGTCACGCGGAGGGCCTTGATTAAGTTCCAGCACAGCGAGGGCTTGAATGCGGACGGAGTTGCGACATTTGAGGTTATAGAGAAAATTAATGCCAAGCTAATCCGGGCGCCGATCTTAAGGGATGCGCAGTTAGCAGCAGCTGTGGAGAAGATACTGGAGATGGCGAGATAAGGGATGGCTCTATCCCAAGCCAAAGGCAGCCCGATGGGCTGCCTTTGGCAAGTTCTTAGATACCAGCAGATTTACTCCTGTACCACAACGCCAACAGCATAGCTACCACTTGTTTAATGACCCTCATACAAGCCTCCCCACCGCATTCTACTATGAGAGCATTTTAACAGATTCGTTAATCAATAAAGTGTCGAAATAAGTCGATGACTGAAATATTTTTTCGCCGACAATCGCTTAGCATGGGTTTGTCTCCCTAATGTCGAACACTTGAAGAACAGGAACTTGAGAGGAGACAAGCCCTATGCCCCTTAACCCACAGATTTTCCGCGAATACGATATCCGTGGCTCAGCGGAGCAGGACTTTAGCGAGGCCGACCTGCGCCAACTAACTCACGCCGTCATTACCTACTTCCAAGGCCACAACCGCACTTCCATGATAGTCGCCCGCGACTGCCGCCTTAGTTCTCCCCGCATTAGTTCTACCATTTGCGACGTAGCCCTTGCGCGTCAGATGCACCTTATTGATATCGGTATGGTAACTACCCCGGCCTTCTACTACGCCACTAAGCATCTCGGCCTAGATGCAGGTATTATGGTTACCGCCAGCCATAACCCCCCACCCGATAACGGCATGAAGGTAAACCTAGGTCCGGCCACTATCCACGGTGCAGAAATCCAGCGCATCCGCCATATAGCCGAGAGCCTAAGCTCAGAGGAGGTGGCCGCCACAGCCGAGAGCATAGAGCGCCTCGATCTCCACGAGGATTACGATATCGCCGCTCCTTATATACGAACTTTAACCGCAAAGATACAGCTAGGCCCCCGCAAGCTCAAGGCCGTAGTAGATTGCGGCAACGGCGCCTCCGGCCCTTTAACCGAACAATTCCTGCAAGCCCTCGGCATTGACTACCTCCCCCTCTATTTCACCCCCGATGGCACCTTCCCTAACCACGAGGCCGACCCCACCAAGACCAAAAATCTCATAGACCTTCGCGCCCGAGTGTTAGCCGAAGGCGCAGACCTTGGCATAGGGTTTGACGGCGACGGCGACCGCATCGGCGTAGTAGACGATAATGGCAATGTCATTTGGGGAGATACCCTTATGGCTCTCTTCTGGCGCGAGATACTCCCCAAATATCCAGGCACCACCTGCTTAGTAGAGGTCAAATGCTCTCAATCGCTAATAGACGAAATTGAACGCCTCGGCGGCAAGCCCGAGTTCTGCAAAACCGGCCATTCCCTCATTAAGGCCCGCATGCGCGAAGTCGGTGCCGTCTTCACTGGCGAAATGTCCGGGCACATTTTCTTCGCCGATGAGTACTACGGCTTTGACGATGCTCTCTACGCCAGCGGTCGGCTCCTACGCCTTCTCTCTCATACCGACTCCAAGCTCTCCGAGCTTATTGCCGAAATTCCTAAGTATTATAGTACGGCCGAAGTACGCATACCTTGCCCCGACGACATCAAGTTCGCAGTCGTCGACCGCCTGCGGGAGGAACTAGGCAAGACCTACGAGACGATCACCATCGACGGCGTGCGGGTACTCTTCCCACACGGCTGGGGACTTTTCCGTTGTTCTAACACTGGCCCCATCATTGTTACCCGCTGCGAAGCGCGAACGCCTGAACTCCTACGGGAGTATGTTTCTATTTTCAACACGGTGTTCTCAGGTATTTGCCCTAATGTACAGATACCCTGGGAGTACGCCGACTAGCAACAAGAGCCTTTGCGGGCCGCAAGGGCTCTTGTTCTATCTTCCGCTGCCTGCCTAGGTGAGTTTGCCATAGTGGTGTATAATAGTTAGTATAGCGAATGAACTTAAAGGATGTGTTCTGATTGCGAATGAAGCGCGTTATTGGCAAGGAGTTTATGGAGAAGACGAAGTACCAGTACCTCCCGGAGTCTGATCAGACTAAGGAGCTCCCCCAGCCTCCGTTAGAGCAGGCTTTTAACGAGGGCAAGCAGGTCATCGACTTACCTCAACCAGAGGATCTAAATATTAAGAGCTATGACTTATTGACTGCTATTGTGGAACGCAAAAGCATGCGTAAGTACTCCGAGGAATCATTAACGATGGATGAGCTCACCTACTTGCTATGGACGACACAGGGCGTAAAGCAGGTTACCAATAGGCCGGCGACGCTTAGGACGGCACCGTCAGCTGGCTCTCGCCATTGCTTAGAAACCTACTTGCTGGTTAACAGGGTTGAAGGGCTTGTGCCCGGGCTCTATAGGTATAAGGCGATTGAGCATAAGCTCATTGTGCTCGACACGAACCCGGGTTGGGATGAGCAGCTTACTGCTGCTTGCTTGGGGCAACCTTTTGTGGGTACGAGTGCCATAACCTTCTTTTGGGCGGCCGATGCCTATAGGATGGAATGGCGCTATGGCGAGCGGGGCTACAGGTATATGCATCTCGATGCCGGGCACGCCTGCCAGAATTTGTACCTGGCGGCTGAGGTTATTGAGGCTGGCGTGTGCGCTATCGCAGCGTTTAACGATGACGCGCTTAACCCGCTGCTCGGCTTAGACGGAGATAATGATTTTGTAGTGTATGTAGCTACGGTGGGGAAGAAGTAAAAGAGGACGGAACCTGAAACCTTTCCCCTATAAAGTCGTATCATTATTGGCTAGGTTGATATTAATGAAACGACAGAGCATTTCGCTAGGGAGGTATGCCTGATGGGGTTGTTTAAGTTTATCCGCGGTCAGTTTATAGAGGTAATTGAGTGGACCGACCATACCACGGATACGTTGGTGTATCGTTTCCCTGTTCAGGGCAACGAGATTAAGATGGGCGCACAGTTGACCGTTAGGGAGTCCCAGACAGCGATATTTGTTAATGAGGGGCAGATTGCCGACGTGTTCTCACCGGGCAGGTACGAGCTTACCACTGAGAATATGCCGATTATGACCAAGCTACGTTCTTGGAAGTATGGTTTTAATTCTCCCTTTAAGGCTGAAGTGTACTTTATAAATACTAAGCAGTTTACTAACCAGAAGTGGGGCACTGCTAACCCGATTATGATGCGCGACCAAGAGTTTGGCATGCTGCGGTTGCGCGCTTTCGGTATTTACTCTTATAGGGTGACAGACCCAGCGAAGTTCCTGAAGGAGCTGTTTGGTACTAGCTCCACCTTTCAGACTCAGGATATCGCTGGCCAACTCAGAGGTATGATCATCTCGGGCATGACTGACCTCGTGGCTGAATCCAAAATTCCGGCGCTAGACCTAGCTATGCATTATGATGAGCTAGGTGAACAGGCACGCCATAAGATGGGCCCGCGTTTTGGGGAGTTTGGCCTGGAGGTGGCCTCTTTCGTAGTAGAGAACATTTCTCTACCCAAGGAGGTGGAGGAAGTGCTCGACAGGCGCACTTCGATGGGGATCATAGGGGATATGAACAAATACGCTCAGTACCAGGCTGCTGAGGCAATCCGCGAGGCGGCGCGCAACGAAGGCGGCGGTACGGCCGGTGCGGGCGTAGGCTTGGGCGCGGGTGTGGGACTCGGCCAGATGATGGTGGGAGCATTTACTCAAGCCCCGCAGCAACCACAGCCTCAGCCAACACCAGCTGTTGTACCAGCAACTGCTCCTACCGCGGCTGCTCTCGCCTGCCCTAAGTGCCAAGCGCAAGTTCCCCCTGACTTTAAGTTCTGCGGGGGTTGCGGTACCAATATGAACCCGGTCAAAAAATGCGGGCAGTGCGGTTTAGAGTCTAAGTCGGATATAAACTTCTGCCCACAGTGCGGCAATAAGTTCGAGTAGGAGATAGAGAATGAACGAGGAGATTATGGAGAGAGCGGTAAATGATGCGGACCGTTTTCCCTGCCCTGCATGCGGGGCCGATATGGCCTTTACGCCAGAGTCGCAAGCCTTATGCTGTTCCTATTGTGGTCACAGTGTAAACATAGAAGACGGTAATCAGGATATTAAGGAATACGACTTAGCTGAAGGCGAAAGGTTGTGTTCTACCGACTGGGGCAGCCAGACTAGGGTCGTTCATTGTGAGACCTGTGGAGCACAGACGGTGCTTGAAGAAAACAATGTGGCACAGCTTTGCTCCTTTTGCGGATCTGCCCATGTAGTGAAGCGCGATGAGCTGCCTGGCATCCGCCCCGAGTCTGTTGTGCCCTTTAAGGTACCGGAGAAAAAGGCGCGGGAGTCTTTTAGCAGATGGATAAAGGGACGATTTTTTGCCCCGAACGATATTAAGAGCAAGCATCAGTTGGACCGCATGAGCGGGATATATATACCCTACTGGACCTATGACTCCGATACTCATTCCGCCTACTCTGCGCAGCGCGGTATTCACTACTGGGTTTCCGAGAGTTACACCACCACCGAAAATGGCAAGGCGGTGCACAAAACCCGCCAGGTACGCAGGACTCGCTGGTACCCGGTTAGTGGTACCCATGGGGAGTTCTTTGACGATGTGCTAATTCACGCTTCGACCCGTTTGGACAAGAACTTGGGTGGACGGGTGGGTCAGTTTGACCTAAAGCAGTTGGTGGGCTATAAACCCGATTACCTGTCAGGGTTTGTGGCCGAGAAGTACGGCATTGGGCTCAAGGATGGTTGGGAACGCGGCAAAATAGTCATTCGTGACCGGCTGACCCATAATATTACCGGCAAGATTGGTGGGGACGAGGTACGCTTTTTGAAGTTTCGTACTTCCTATGACAAGATGACCTACAAGCATACTCTGTTGCCGCTGTGGGTCTCGGGGTATTATTACCAAGGCAAGCTGTTCAACTTTATTGTTAATGGCCAAAGCGGCGAGGTGCACGGCGAAGCCCCGGTTAGCCCGTGGAAGGTCGCGGGGACTGTGGCGGCGGTGATGTTCGTTATTTGGATTTTGGTGATGGTGTTCGGGAGGCAGTAGGAGGATGAACCGGGGCACGGCACTGCCGTGCCCGCTTGCCCGACCACGCAAGAAGGGGCTGTTACTGCAACAGCCCCTTCTTGCTGATTACGGGCGCAAACGGCGACGGAGCCAAACGAGGCCGGCAAAGGAGAGGGCAGGCCAGAGTTTGCGCCACCAAGGGCGACGTCGCTGCGGAAAGTTAAATAGTCCCATGAAGACACCTCCTTGGGTGTAGCGTACCCCATTTTGAGGTTAGAAATTAGAAGTTAGAGGCCTCGAAGACATAATAGCCCTTGGAGCGTTCGCGGATGTGGACTTGGGTGAAGAGTTCTTTCAAGGCTTTCTCGGCAGAGGGAGCCCCCTGTTTCTTTTGGATGACAACCCACAGGCTACCGCCGGGGTTAAGATGCTCCACTGCGCCTCTGAAAATGCTATGTACAACGGACTTGCCGGCGCGGATGGGCGGATTGGTGAGGATAACGTCAAACCATAGGCCCGCCAGGTTGGAGTAAATATCGCTCTGAATTACTTCTGCGTTTTCTACACCATGAAGTTTGATGTTGCGGGCGGCGAGATCTAGGGCGCGGGTGTTGATATCGGCCATGAGCACCTTGCCGGTGGGGTTAAGAAGTGCTGCTGAGATGCCTATAGGACCCCAGCCGCAACCTATGTCTAGAACTGAGACTCCAGCAGGGATGGTCATGGTTTCGATTAATACTTCGGATCCATAGTCCACTGCTGATTTGGAGAAGACGCCGGTGTCAGTGTAGAAGCATAGCTTGCGACCACGCAAGGTGGCGTCAATAAGCTTGACATCATGTGCCGTTAGGGGGTTGGGTGTGTAGTAGTGGGACATGGCAGGAGGCCTCCTTTGGGGGAATAATCACTACACTGATCACTAATCAGACCGGGGAGAGGGAACGGGTTACTGGTAACGGTAGGACCGACGTTAAAAGGGCACGGCCCTATCGCATAGCTCTGCTATGCTTGCGGGTAATACATGCGCTGTGCCCCTACACTAAGTGGGCACGTGTTGTGTCTGATTCTAAAAGTAGGGACGTGAATTTCACGTCCCTACTAGTATTGCTCAATATGCGCTTATTTCTAACTCTTACAACTGGCGGCTAGGAACTAGGAAAAACGAATATCTACTTCTTACACTTTAGGGCGGCAGTTACTAAGTCGCGAAACAGGGGGTGTGGTTTATTGGGGCGGGATTTGAACTCGGGGTGGAATTGCACGCCCACAAACCAAGGGTGATTAGGATCTTCGACTATTTCTACCAGGCGGCCATCGGGCGATGTACCGGAGATGATGAGCCCGGCAGCTTGGATCTGCTCGCGGTAGAGGTTGTTAAATTCATAGCGATGACGATGGCGCTCTTCGATGATGTCTTGTCCATAAGCAGCGTAGGCTTTGGTACTCTTGATTAGTTTACAGGGGTAGGCGCCAAGACGCATCGTACCACCCATGTTGTCGATGTTCTTCTGCTCGGGGAGCAAGTCAATTACAGGATAGGCACAATCTCTAAACTCGGAGCTATCGGCATCCTGCCAGCCACATACGTTGCGGCAGTACTCGATGACGGCGGTTTGCATACCAAGGCATAGGCCAAGGTAAGGCACCTTGTTCTCACGAGCGTATTGAATGGCCATGATTTTACCCAATATGCCGCGCCCACCAAAACCACCGGGTACTACTACGGCGTCTACTCCCCCAAGTATGGCCGCCGCGCCACGCTCTTCGACCTCTTCGGAGTTAACCCATTCAATCTGTACCTTAGCTGAGTTGGCAAAACCTGCATGATGCAGGGCTTCGGCTACGCTAAGGTAAGCATCGTGCAGGGCTACGTACTTACCAACGATCGCGACTCGCACCTCGTCGCGTAAGTTCTTAATTTCTGTGACTAAGGCCCGCCAGTCCTTAAGGTCGGGTGGTGTTGGGGGCAAGCGCAATCTCTCTATTACTAAATCATCTAGATTTTGTTTTTCAAGTACAAGTGGAACTTCGTAGATAGATGCGACGTCTAGATTTTCGATGATGGCGTCGGGGTCGATGTCGCAAAACAGAGCTATTTTAGCTTTAATTTCGACAGAGAGGGGCTGTTGAGTGCGACATATAATTACGTCTGGCTGAATGCCTAAGCCGCGCAGTTCTTTGACACTGTGCTGGGTAGGCTTGGTTTTAAGCTCGCCACCTTTGACGAGGTAGGGTATAAGGGTGACATGGATGTACAATACGTTGTCGCGACCAACTTCGGTACGCATTTGACGAAGGGCCTCAAGAAATGGCAGCGATTCGATATCGCCAACGGTGCCGCCCACTTCGACAATAACTACTTGTGCGTTGCTTTCGCGCGCTAAGCGCTGCATACGCTCTTTAATTTCGTTAGTAATGTGAGGGATAACCTGCACTGTACCGCCGAGGTAATCGCCGCGGCGTTCTTTGTCTATGACTGATTTATAAATTTTTCCGGTTGTAACGTTATTAAGGCCTGAAAGGCTGATGTCCATAAACCGCTCATAATGACCCAAATCGAGATCTGTTTCGGCTCCATCATCGGTGACGAAGACTTCTCCGTGCTGGTATGGGCTCATTGTGCCGGGGTCGACATTGATGTAGGGGTCGAATTTAAGGACGTTTACTGAATAGCCGCGCCCTTTTAAGAGCCGACCTAAGGATGCAGCAGTGATTCCTTTACCAAGACCAGAGACTACGCCGCCGGTGACAAAGACAAATTTGGACATGTGCAGAAACCCCTCCTGTATTGGTACAACCCAATCACCACTCTTAAACAACTTCTCTATTTTATTGTCTTCACTCCACCTCGTCAAGACTTATTACCGTATTCCATACAACACCTTGCTGCTCGCCGACAGAGTGGCGGAGGTAAGATGAAGTTATCTTCTGCGACGGCGGTTCGCACCTGGTGTGTCGTCATCCTCTTCTTCTTCTTCTTCTTCGATTTCCTCGTCGATGGGATCGACGTCTTCGTCAAATTCTTCCTCGTCATCATCAACCGGAACTAAGAGCTCACTTTCGTCATCCGGTGAATCAGTATCTTCCTCATCGAAAATGTAGTCTTCGTGTTTAGGCTGATACTCACGATCTCCGGGCAAGACATGGAGAGTAGCCTTCAGTGTAGCCGGAGCCCAGTCCTTAAGCCCCCAGACGCCCTTGCCCATATGAATAAAGCGAGCGTCGAGATTAATCTGGGTTAATACATGGGCGATTATTTCTGGGGTGGCCTTGTCGATCTCGTTACGCTCACGCAAGATGAAATCTACGAAGTCTTTATAATGCACAGTTTGACGGCGTTCGCGCAAGAGGCGCAATCCAATCTCAGCTATAGTTTCCCGTGGTCTACGCGTGGTGCTTTTCTCCATGGGGTAACCTCCCTTTAGAAAGCGTTATCTGAAATATTATATGCTCTATGTAACCTAAAGCCAATAGGGTTGAGAAACGAGACGCAGATTTGGCTAAGGAGATAAGATCACGCCACCCAACGATAGAGTAGTGTAGCGCTTGACTACATCTGCTCTATTTTATCTTTCGGCTGTTATTTTATTCCCCGGCGGACTAATTCTTGGACAATAAAAGAGGCCACGTGGGGTGGCAAGGTGCCAGAGCCGAAGCCGGCGTCGTAGCCGAGCTCAATGGCTAGTTCGTGAGAGATGCGCGGCCCCCCGCAGACGAGGACCAGCCTATCCCGCAGGCCCTCTGCCTCCAATAGCTCCACGAGCTGCGTAAGGTTAGGAATATGGACATCCTTTTGTGTGACTACCTGAGATACTAACAAGGCGTCGGCATTCAGCTCTATCGCCGTGGCGATGAGTGTTTCGTTAGGAACCTGGCTGCCTAGGTTATAAGCAACCATTTCTGGGTAACGTTCGAGACCGTATTCTCCGGCGTAGCCCTTCATATTCATAATTGCATCAAGACCGACTGTGTGCGCATCGGTTCCTGTACAGGCGCCCACAACTACTACCTTACGACCTACATTGCTTCGGATGAAGTCGTTGACTTCGTAAAATCCCATGTGCTTGGCATCAACCTTGGGAACAGAAATGCTGCTATAGTCAATGGAAACGGGTGTCTTGGCATATACCACAAAGAAGCTAAAACTCTCTCCGAGGTCTGCCATGTGTACCACGCTTGCAGCCTGAAAGCCCATGCGTTGCACTAGTTGCTTGGCGGCTTCCTTGGCTTCGGGGCTGGGGGCAACGGGTAAAGTAAAGGACAACTGCATAGCGCCGTCATTGAGTGTGTCGCCGTAAGGCCTAATCTCCATTAGTGGTCACCCCCCGATAGAAACTTGCGGGACATAAATCTTTGTGGGAAGGGGTTATAGTAATCGGCTGATTTTCTGGCCACGCCTTCTAAGCCCTTGCCGCCAAAGCGACCCCGTTTAACATCGGCAAAGAGACCTTGCTCGATGGCTTCCATGAGGCCGATTTTTGCTACATGCTCTAATAGCTCTAAGGCGTTAGTGAGCACTTCGTTGGCTCGCTTTTCTACTCTACCCCCGGCTATAAAGGTCACTTCTTCGGAGAGGTGGCGGGCGGCGTTCATCACATAGCGCGCATTCTCTAAAGCTAGGAAACGATCTTGCAGGAATGGTGTATGGATAGCCTCAGTCAACATGCCGAGGAGGTGAATGCCTTGTCCGGTGAGGACGGAGGTAAGGTTAAACATGGAGTTGATGACGTGGCCTCTAAAGATGTTGCCAGTCATGTGCTTAGTGGGCGGCATATACTTGAGTGGCGCAGCGGGGAAGATTTGACGAGCCATTTGCGCCTGGGCTAGCTCTAGCAACATACCGTCTTCGATATCAGGGTTGATCTCGAAGGCGTGACCTAGACCAATTTGTTCATCGGGCAAGGCGGATAGGTGTGCGAGTTGTTCGTTGATAAATTGTGAAGCCAAGACTGTATGGGCTGCAGTAATGGCATCGGCTGTGGTGAGGTAGTTATCCTCCCCTGTGTTTATAATGATACCGGCGTAGCCATTAATGAGGCGTGAGAAGTTTTGATCGATGAGAGTGCGCTGCATGTTGATATCGCGGAATAAGATGCCGTAAAGGGCATCGTTTAGCATCATATCAAGGCGTTCCATAGCGCCCATGGCAGCAATCTCGGGCATGCACAGGCCGGAGCTGTAGTTTACTAGGCGAATGTAGCGGCCCGCCTCTGTGCCGACTTCGTCTAAAGCTTGACGCATGATGCGGAAGTTCTCTTGTGTAGCATACGTACCGCCAAAGCCTTCGGTTGTAGCGCCAAAGGGCACGTAATCGAGCAGGCTTTGCCCGGTGGTACGAATAACCGCGATGATGTCGGCCCCTGCTCTCGCTGCTGCGCGAGCTTGAGTGACGTCCTCGTAGATGTTGCCTGTAGCAACTATGACGTAAAGCCACGGTTGTGGTCCTTCTCCTAATTCAGTAAGGAGGAGGTCGCGTTCTTTGCGGCGGGCCGCAACCCAGGCTACTGCACCATCTGCTAGTGTCTCTGCGGCTTCTAAAGTGGCTAGCCCTTGGTCTGGTAGCTTGGTCAGTGAGATTCTCCCTTGGGCAACTTGCTCCGCTACTTGCTGCGGTGCAGCTTGCAGCGCTACACAGGCGTTGGCGATATAGTAAGCAGCCCCGCGGGAAAGGCCACCACCCCGCACTATGTCCTCTACAATTAAGTTCGGCAATGGCACTCCTTCGGAATCTACTCCGTCGATGCCCAATAGCCGCACTACTGCGCGTTCTACTGATACGGTAGTATGTTCGGTTATAAATGTCTGGATATCGGCAGCAATTCCGCCAGCTACCTGCCTGGCTTGCGCTACCTTGCTTTCATCTAGGTTAATCTTTTTCATACTGTAGTTCGCCTCCTTTGGGTACGCTGTACAAGCTCTGTGGCCCTCTGCAACACAGAATCGGGTAGTCCCAAGTACCGAGCTACCCGCAGAGCTTCACGTGGGATAGCCCGGGGCGACTCTACTCTACTAAGTCTATAGTCCATAAGCTCGGATAGCTCTTGCAAGGAGTCGCTACTGAGGTATTCTTGTAATTCATTACCATGGACTTGACTCAGGCCAATGACTTGCCAGTGCGCCACACCTGGGAGATCCGCTAGGCGGTCGTAGTGAGTAGTTAACAGCGAAAGGCTTGGCTGCTCGTGGAGATGCTCAACCACTGCCTGTGCAAGAGCACTCCCCTCGACGGGGTTAGTTGAAGATGCCAGCTCGTCGATTAGCAATAAAGCCCGCTCCGGAGCAAGGGTTAAGAGGTTATTCAACCCGGCTACTTCGTGACCAAAACGGCTTAAACCCGTAAGCTCGGCGCGGTAATCCCCCGCGAGTATGGCTATATGTGTTACGAGGCTCACGACGAAGTGCTCGGCGGGCACAAACATGCCATAGGCCGTGAGTGCAGCTAGCAGCCCTACTGCCCGCAGTGTTACCGTTTTACCACCCATATTGGCACCGGTTATGAGGCTGACGCCTTGCGCTAGGCAAATGCTTATGGGCACAAAAGTTTTCCCCTGTGCTGCAAGGTCTGCCTCTACTTTGGGGTGACGGGCCTCTTCCATGAGGAGGACGAGAGGGCTGGTGCTAGCAAGAACAACAGGACGAGAGCCATTCCACTCCAGGGCCAACACTGCTTTACTCACGGCTAAGTCGAGTGTGGCCAGACTCTGCAGCGCCCGGCGGAGCTTGTCCGACTCCCGCCGCACCGCTTGAGATAACCTAGTGCGCACCTTCTCCGACTCTTCTGCTTCTTGCTTTTCGAGGCGCTCTAGCTCTAGCGCAACTGCTTGCTCCTGAGAGGTGGGCTTGAGTTCATAATAGATGTCAGTGTAAGTCTCGCGGCTAACGGTAAATAGCTTGGAGCTCTCCACTCGCATCCTGATGTTCCGGTCGTGACGTGGGACGCTTATCTCGCCTGAGGGATTAAACTTTAAGCCCACGTGCTCGGCTGCTTTGGACCGCACGTTATCGGTCAAGCGGTTCCAAGTGCGTTGATGCTCTCTTATTTTAGAGCGCACTTCAGCTAACCGCTCCGAAAAACTGTCTGATAGATAGAACGAGGGAGAATCCGTTTTATCTGGGTCTAACAATCTCATGAGAAGCGGGAAGTCGGGAAGGGATAGGCCGGATAAGGGGTTGGACTTAATCTCTTTTAGCGAGAATTTAATTGCGATTATGAATAGCAGGTTTTGCTTTAAGCTAAAGAGCTCGACATCAGATAATATACCACCTGCCGCTACCCGATTTAGGGGCTCACGCCAATCGGGCATTTGTGCTAGATAGTGCCTAATTTTAAGGATATGCCCCTCGGTTGTGCTATCCGCAAGCAAAAGGAGTAGTCCCTCTACTGCGTCGAGTTCTTGGTTGAGCTCAGCTTCTTGGCCGGGGGCGAAGGGGACTACCTGAGTTTTTAGGGCTTGTCCATAGGGGGACAGGGGTTTTAACTGTTGTAGGCAGTAGTCAAAGCCGAGGATCTGGCGGGCCTCTGGTGAAAGCAGCATGGGACACCTCCTTTTAGGGGAATTGGAGACGACGATGGAAATAGAAGGAGCAAACATCAGTTAAATCAGGTACATCAGGCTATACGTTTCCTGTCTTTCCTATTGGTAGCCTATCGGTCCATCTTCGTCGAGGAAGAGGTCGTAGACTGGGAGGGGGGCTAGGGCTTCGGCTAGGTGTGCCGCGAACTCCTTGGGGGCGTAGGACCTGCCTACAGGGGAGGTGGGGTTTACCGTCACCGCTAATACCTTTACATTTTGTAATACTTCTGCCCTACCGCCTAAAGAGAGAAATTTTTGCCAGACCTCGGGTGAGCAAAAGATATGTGTAGGGTCGGGTGAGATCAACGTCGTATTCTTGCATATTTTAGGCTTATGGGTTAGCTCGCTGACAAGAGAATCGGTTAAGGCCCCAGGAACAAAGAGCTTATACGGCGTTGCGGAGGAGGCATGCTCTACTACGGCTGCACCATGCCCTAAAGCCGACTTAAAGGGCAGGTCAGACACTCCGTCAGCTGTAATGTGAACCAGGTTCTGCCTGCGACTTAGGTCAGATTTTTCTGTAGCGATAGGTAAGCTAAACAACGCTACTACATGCAGGGTGCGGGTTAATATTTTGCGCAGGCTCCCCCCCGCTACTGCTCCGGTGGCAACGATGGTAGCCTCGGTAATTGTTGGTGCTGCGGACCCGATGCGATCTAGCGCCCCGTCTACGAGCACTAATTCACAGCCACGGTTGTGCATAATTTCGATACATTGCCGCATCTCTGCCAAGGAATCCGGCCCTGCTACTTCGACATAACCTGCTTCGCGCGCGCGAACTAGTAATACTTCGCCCAAGGCGGTTATAAAATCAGTGGCAGCCAAAATCTCTAAGCCTGCTGTAGCGCGCAGAATGGTGTCTGCTGCGGTGGCGAGTAGCGTGCCTTCCCTCACAGCTATGCGTGGCTTAGCTAAACGGCTCAGCACGTCAAGCTTTTCCCCGTCGTAGCCAATAGAGGAAAGACCGAGAAGCACTGCATCCCCGGCTGACTGCTTAATTATGCTGTTAAGGGTAACCGTTTTACCAGCGTTCTTGGCGAGGCCTACGACCGAAACCGACCTAAACCTAGCCTGCTTAATAAGGTCGTAGATGCGCATGTTACTCTTTTAGCTGCTTGCGAAAATGCTGCCGCTCTTCCTTTAAACCTTGTGGCTCTATCGATACAGCATCGCCGCGGAAAAGCTTAGTAATACCGATATGGTCGTGCTCGCGACACAAGCCGCAATCGGTGCAACCGCTGGTTCTTTCTTCGGGCTCGGTGTAAGCGGAGATTACGCCCTCGAAGTTACGCAGTATTACCTTGCGATCCGACATGGAGATAAGATACTGCGGCATTACGGGAATCTTGCCACCACCGCCAGGAGCATCTACGACAAAGGTGGGCACTGCAAAACCAGAGGTATGTCCGCGTAAGCTCTCGATGATTTCGATGCCGCGTGCCACGGAAGTACGCATGTGGGAAATGCCTTGCGACAAATCGCATTGGTAAATGTAATAGGGCCGCACGCGCATACGCACCAAGTCATGGACAAGCTTCTTCATAACATGAGGGCAGTCGTTAATGCCTTTGAGGAGCACTGATTGATTGCCCAAGGGAATTCCGGCGTCTGCCAGGCGTGCGCAGGCTTCCTGTGCTGCGGGGGTTACTTCTTGCGGATGGTTAAAGTGAACATTAACCCACACGGGGTGGTATTTCTTAAGCATGTTACAAAGATCTTGTGTAATGCGCATGGGCATGACCACGGGTGTACGGGTGCCGATGCGGATAATCTCAACGTGGGAGATATCGCGCAGTTTACGGATGATGTACTCTAAACGCTCATCACTCTGCACAAAAGGGTCGCCGCCAGATAGCAGCACGTCACGGATTATCGGAGTCTTAGCAATATACTCGATGCTTTTGTCGATCTGCTCTTTAGTCGCAGGTTGATCATGCTGCCCGGCAAAGCGACGCCGTGTACAGTGGCGACAATACATGGAGCATTGATCGGTAATTAGCAATAAGACTCTATCTGGGTACCTATGAGTTAGACCGGGGACTGGCGAATTTGAGTCTTCGTGAAGCGGATCTGCCATGTCCTCGGGGGAACGGATAAGTTCACGATGGGTTGGCACCGCTTGCTTGCGGATGGGGCAAATGGTGTGATCGGGGTCTATTAGAGAAGCATAGTATGGGGTGATTGCCATGCGCAGGCTAAGCAAAGCTTCGCTCACACCCTCGGACTCCTGGGAAGTAAGATTAACAACCTTGGATAAGGTATCAGCGTCTTGGATGCGATTGCGCATCTGCCAGCGCCAGTCGTTCCATTCCTCGGGGGTTACATCTCTCCACAGGGGTATATCTTTATAGTTTGGCATGTTGCTTCCTCCTACTTTGCGTATAGCTCACCGAATAGGTGGCGAAGTTCTGCGCTTTCTCTCAATACCTGCAGGGCGATTTTTGCATGACCGCGCGTATAACCATTGCCAACTATCATTTGCACATCTTTCCCCACGCCTTCGGCGCCTAAGGCAGCAGCTGTAAAGGAGGTGGCCATGCTAAAGAAATAGATTGTGCCACCGTCCCGTGCGGCGAGAATAGAGCTCATCTCGGTGCCAGGAACGTTAACACAGTTGATAACAAGGTCGCACAATTGCCCGTTGGTTGCATGACTTACTGCTTCCATTACTTCAAGGGCATTAGTAGCGTCGGCCTGGATTACATCATCGGCGAGATTGAGGGCTTTTACGCGCTCGCAAGCGGAAGCGCTCGGGTTAAGAGATATGACTTGGCCGGTGACGCCAGCACGTTTCTTGGCCTCGTACAAGCAGAGTAAGCCAGACTTGCCACCGCCGCCAATGACTAATACCCTATCGCTAGGCCGCACCAGCTTGGCGGTTTGTGCGGGCGCACCGGCAACATCTAGCACTGCTAACGCCAATGTATCGGGCATGTCTGCGGGGAGTTTAACATAAAGCCCGCTCTCGAAGAGGATGGCCTGCCCCTTAATAGCAACTTGGTCTATATTCTGGTGTACCTCGAGGATTTCTTCGATTTTAAGTGGGGTTAGGGATAGGGATACTAGGGAGGCAATGCGGTCGCCGGGGCCAAGGTCAGTTGTTGCCTGCAATTTGGTGCCAATCTCGCGTACCCGCCCAATAAACATGCCTCCGCTGCCGGTGTTAGGGTTGTGATGCTTGCCCCGCTCTGCTACGAGCTCGAGAATGAGCTGACGTATTATTGTTTCGTCGTAGTTAGCTCTCTTTTTTATCTCTGTAAAACTTGCAGCATCAATATTTATTCTCTCTACATCTACTAATATTTCGTTGTCGTAGAGCTCCATAGTATTGTCAATTTTCCAGGCGGGCTGTGGTAAGACGCCCTTAGGTTCGACGACGCGATGAGTTCCGAATTGGCAACCATGTTTCTGCATTAAAAGACCTCCTTAAGAATGATAACGAGAGAGGGAAACGACTTTATTCAGCCCCTTCTGTTACCCGGTAGCCAGCCTGCGAACAGGGTGGCGATATGGTGTGTCAAAAGGGGTCTATACAGTTTTTACACGAAAAAAAGATGGGGGGCACCGAGGGGGTAGCAAAAGGACATCGCCAAAATGTAGTGGAGTACGGCGTAATTCCCCCCACGTTATTCTTTATGCAAGTATCGTGCCAAATAGATAGGGGGAGGAGAGTTTTCTCCTCCCCCTAATATGTGTTATTTCCTGGTTCTCAACTTATATTGTAAGGTTTGACGAGGAATCCGCAGAATTTCTGCGGCTAAAGTCACGTTTCCACGCGCTTGCTGCATGGCCTGTTCAACATAACGTATTTCGGCCTCGGCTAAGGCGTCGTGCAGACTCTGCCCCGGGCTCAAGATGAAGGAGTCTGTACCAGTGACACTCAAGCCCGCAAAACCTAAGGCGTTCCCTTCGCGAATATGTGCCGGCAAGTGCTCGGGCAGAATAATATCTCCATCAATAATGTTCATAGCACCCTCTAAGGCATGCTGCAACTCGCGCACATTGCCCGGCCAATCGTAGTTTTTAAATACCTCCCAGGTTTTCTCCGCAAGGCCAATTACCTTACGGCCGAATACTCGATTATAGTGGCTAATGAAGTGCTGTGAGAGCAGAAGGCTGTCGTCTCTGCGCTCACGCAGTGGCGGGAGACCAATGGTTACGACATTAATGCGATAATATAGATCTTCGCGCAGCGTACCCTTACGCATTGCTTCAAAGGGCTTTTCGTTCATGGCCGTTATAATGCGCACGTCTACTGGGCGCAGTTTAGAATCTCCAATACGGCGCACCATGCCATCTTGCAGCACACGCAGCAACTTGGCTTGGAGCGAGGGAGGCATGGCATTTAGCTCATCTAGGAATAGCGTACCCCCGTTAGCTATTTCGAATAAGCCGGGTCGGTTTTCTGCTCCGGTAAAACTACCGCGGATGGTGCCAAAGAGGATAGACTCCAGGAGTGTTTCGGGCAGTGCGGCGCAGTTTTGTGCTACGAAGGGCCTGGCGCGACGGCGGCTAGCGTTATGAATAGCCTGCACTACGAGTTCTTTCCCCGTACCCGTCTCGCCTAAGACCAATACGGCCGAGTCTGTAGTTGCGCTGCGCTGAGCGAGCGACTTAAGCTCAACCATCTTGGAGTTTTGGCCGATTATATCCGCAAAAGTGTAACGAGCAATAGGTCTACCGCTAGTAGTGGAATCGGGATTGCGGTCGAACACCCGCGCTTGCAGGTCGAGCAGCCTCTCTGACAGCTCGCGCACTGCTGTTATGTTTTTGGAAACCTCTACCGCTCCGACTAGGCGGTTGTCTATAATTATAGGTAGAGTTGTGTTTAGTGTAGTAACGCGCTGCCCCTTAAAGTTAGTAAAGGACTGCTGTTGGGTAAGCACCGGCCGCTTAGTTCGGCAGACTTGCAGCAGGGTGCTGTTTTCTGGGTCTAGGGAGGGGTAGACATCTAGGATGTGCTTGCCTAGCACGCTTTCGGGTTCGAGCCCCTCGAGCTCTGCTGCCTGGGCATTATAATAGACTGTAACACCGGTATCATCCACCACGTGTATTCCTTCGTCAATGGCGCAGAGAAGGGTGAGGAGAGTTTGCCTGAGCCAAGGAGCACTATCTGTTCTGGCCAAATTGCATCACCGCCCTTTTTTCGGCACATACGCCGAACTCT
>Ga0207951_100191_pt1 | contig 39696 bp, 34 predicted proteins | sample Subbio12Aug_8Bad_FD_184830 | JGI IMG/M metagenome (GOLD analysis project Ga0207951, IMG submission 184830) | Serpentinite rock and fluid subsurface biosphere microbial communities from McLaughlin Reserve, California, USA - CR12Aug_8Bad (SPAdes) | ecosystem: Environmental > Terrestrial > Deep... | reverse complement strand
GTGGCGGCCATCGAAGCGGGTTTTGTGCAGGAGGCGATCGAGGCGGCAGCCTATGAGTTTCAGCGGGAGATTGAAAGCGCTAAACGAGTTATCATCGGGGTCAATCGCTTTCGCACCGAGCAAGACCCTCCTATCCCCACGCAGCAGATCGACCCGGAGGTAGAGCGGCAGCGCGCCCGTCAGCTACGGACTTGGCGGCAGCAGCGGCATCAGGTCGCGACCGAGGCCGCGCTGGCCGAACTGCACCGCGCCGCAACCGGCAACGCTAACCTCTTCGAGCCGGTACTAGCGGCCTTCCGGGTCGGCGCTACGCTCGGTGAAGTGTGTGGGGTGCTCAAGCGGGAGTGGGGTGAGTATCGCAGCTAAGGGGTTACCCCGAGAGGATGGTCAGTGTTTATGGCCGGGCTCGAGCCCAGGCTTGCCGGGTAGCCGATCACCGCGAAAGAGCAGCGCTGCCAGTAAGGTGGTTAAGGGAACGGCCAGGATCAGCCCGATCGAGCCGACCAGGATGCGCACTATCTCGGTGGCCACCAGCTCCAGATTAAGCGCTCGGATGGTCCCGACCTCGCTGAGATTAAGCAGCACCAGCAACGGCAGGGCTGCTCCGGTATAGGCCAACACCAAGGTATCGATCAGCGAGCCGACATGCTCAAGCCCCACCTTCATGGCCCGCCGGTAGAGCTCGCGTAGGCCAAAGTTCGGGTTGGCGTGAGCGAGTTCGCGCACCACGCTGGCCTGCACAATAGTAATATCGGCCAGTGCCCCCAAGGCTCCTATCACCAGCCCGGCCAGCAACAGTCCCTTTAAGGCTATTTGCGGCGCACCGAAGCTGATGAACATCGCCTTGTCGTCGCCCATACCGGTGAGATGGGCCAGATCGCTGAAAGCGATGCCAAGCCCCATGGTAATGGCTACAGCGATGAGGGTTCCCAGTAGTGCTGCGGTAGTGCTCCAGTTAAGACCATGAACAAAGTAGATGGCCAAGATCAGAATGCCGCCAGCGCCGATAAAGGAGATTAGCAGCGGGTTATGACCGGCCAGAATCCCCGGCACGATGAAGGCGATGATTACGATCAGGCTGGCCGAGGTAGCGATTATAGCGCGCAACCCCTTGCCGCGTGCTACCACCAGCGCCACTAACACAAACAGCCCTAGCAGCCACAGCAGCGCCGGGCGCCTTACCCAGTCGGCAACGTTGTATTGCCGCTGGCCATCAGGGCCGGGGGCAAAGTAGAGCTCAACCCGCTGCCCCTCACGGAACTCCAGTAGTGGGGCTCCTTCCATGGCGAAGCCGGTGCCGAGCTGGGCTTCTACAGTGCGGTCCGGCAGCGCGACGATCGCCACGTTGCGCGCCTCATCGATGGCGATAATTCGCCCCTCGATATAGCCAATCTCGTCCCCCTGCGCTGCCGCTATAGAGAATGAGAGCAAAAGCAATAGGAAACACCCTAGTCTGCGCATAATGGGCGATAATACCCTGCCCTGGGAGTCTGTGGTAGAGTTACTGCTCATTGCTATGGTCATTTGCGAGGTGAAGCATGCAGATTACCCTTCCCGACGGCAAGGTGCTAGAACTTCCAGCCGGGGCCACCCCGCGCCAGGTCGCCGAGCTGATCCCGGGACTGGCTAAGGCAGCCATCGGCGCCCGTGTCGATGATCAGCTTACCGACCTGTTTCAGGTGCTGTCTGACGGCGCCAAGGTCGCCATGGTCACTAAGCAAGACGCTGAGATTATCGCGCTGATGCGCCATACCCTGGCCCATGTCATGGCCCAGGCGGTGCGGGAGTATTTCGTGGCCCAGGGCTTTGATGCGCGCCTGGTGCGGCTGGGGATCGGGCCGGTGATTGAGCACGGCTTTTACTACGATTTTGACCTACCGCGCAGCTTAACTCCCGACGATCTGGTCGAGATCGAGGCGCGGATGCGTGAGATCGTAAAGCAGAACCTTGCTTTACGCAAGTACGAGCTGCCGCGCAGCGAAGCGATCGCCCGCTATCAGGCCCTGAACGACCCCTACAAGCTCGAGCTGATCGCCGAGCTGCCCGAGGGGACGCCCCTCACCTTTTATGAACAAGGCGGCGAGAACGGTTTTACTGACCTCTGCCGCGGTCCGCATGTGCCGACTACCGGCGCCGTGACACCGCACTTTAAGCTGATGTCGATCGCCGGGGCCTACTGGCGTGGCGATGAAGCGCGCCCCATGCTGCAGCGCATTTACGGCGTAGCCTTTTTGACGAAGGAGGAGCTTAAGCACCACCTGTGGCAGCTTGAGGAGGCCAAGAAGCGTGATCACCGCAAGCTTGGCCGCGAGCTAGAACTATTCACCTTTGACGATGAGATCGGTCCCGGCCTGCCGCTCTGGCTGCCCCGTGGCGCGATCATCATCGAAGAGCTCGAGCAGCTGGCCAAGGAGATAGAGGAGCAAGCCGGTTATCAGCGCGTTAGAACCCCCCACATCACCAAGGAACAGCTGTTCTTAAAGAGCGGGCACCTGCCTTACTACGCTGAGGAGATGTACCCGCCGATGGAGCTAGAAGGGGTTAAGTACTACCTCAAGCCGATGAACTGCCCCTTCCACCACAAGATCTTTGCGGCCCGCCCGCGCTCTTACCGCGAGCTGCCGGTCCGCCTGGCCGAGTACGGCACCTGCTACCGCTATGAAAAATCCGGCGTGCTCTTTGGCCTGATGCGGGTGCGCAGCATGCAGATGAACGACGCCCACATCTACTGCTCGGAGGCGCAGTTCGAAGCCGAATTCTTGGCGGTGGTGCAGCTCTACCTTAACTACTTCAAGCTGTTCGGCATCGACCGCTACGTGATGCGCCTCAGCACCCATAGCCGGGCAGGCCTCGGTCAGAAGTATGTTGACAATGAGGCGCTGTGGCTTAAAACCGAGGCCATGGTCCGCCGCGCTATGGACAACGGCGGCGTTCCCTACCTCGAAGTGCCGGACGAAGCCGCCTTCTACGGCCCCAAGATCGACGTGCAGATCTACTCCGCTATCGGCAAGGAGTTTACGCTGGCCACCAACCAGGTCGATTTTGCCCAGCCGGAGCGCTTCAAGCTACACTTTATTAACGATCGAAACGAGAGTGAGACGCCCCTGTGCATCCACCGGGCGCCCTTGAGCACCCATGAGCGGATGGTCGGCTTTTTAACCGAGCACTTCGCCGGCGACTTTCCCTTGTGGCTCGCTCCCGAGCAGGTGCGGATCGTGACGATCGCCGATCGGCACCTGCCCTATGCCCGACAGGTAGCAGCGGCCTTGGTTCAAGCCGGGTTGCGCGCCAGCGTCGATGACGGCGCGGAGCGCATGAACCATAAGATCCGCGCCGCCGAGCTGTACAAGATCCCTTACACGGTGATCGTCGGCGACCAGGAGCAAGGAGCGGCGCAGGTCTCGTTCAGAAGCCGCCAGGAGCCGGAACAGCAGGGTGTGCCGCTGACCGCTTTTACCACTCACCTGCAGCAGCAGGCCAAGGCTCGAGCCTTGCGTGTTAGCCCGCTGGCGCTGTAATTAAGGTTACTTCTCGACAATCGCGAGTCGGCTGATTACGTCCGGCTTGACGCCCGAAGGCCGCTGCGGGTCGATGCGGGTGAGCGCGTCGAGCATCTCCAGCCCTTCGATAACCTGGCCGAACACCGCGTGCTTGCCGTCTAGCCAGGGAGTAGGCTGAAAAGTGATGAAGAACTGGCTACCGTTGGTGTTTGGTCCAGCGTTAGCCATCGATAACACACCCTTCTTATCGTGCCGCAAAGCCGGATGGAACTCGTCTTCAAAGCGATAGCCGGGGCCGCCGCGACCGGTACCGGTAGGGTCGCCGGTCTGGGCCATGAACTCTGCTAACACGCGGTGAAAGGCCACTCCGTCATAGAAGCGGTGCAGCGCTAAGAATACGAAGTTGTTGACTGTGCGCGGCGCCTGGTCCTGAAACAGCTCGATGATGATATCGCCGTGGCGCGTGCTGAGTATGGCGCGGTAGTCCTTACCGGGCGTTAGTACCGTTTCGGCGCGGGAGAACTCGGTCTGACGAGTCTCCGAGCGGGGACTCTCGGTGTAGCCTAACAGGTGTTGGCTGGCCATCTGTGCTCCTTCGAAAATCAGTAGTCAAGTAGTCAAGTAGTCAAGTATTCAAGTATTCAAGTAGGGGCGAAACCCTTGAGCCCAGCAGGCTTTCAGGCTCTCAGAAGGCTTCGCCCGAGTAATTCTGTCAGTCAGTGGTTTTGCTGATAGCCTGACACGCTGAAAGACTGATCGCCTTTTCATCCTCGGTACGGCTTCGCCTCGGCCCCTTCGCTGCGCTCAGGACAAGGCTTCGCTGATGGTGAACGATACATGGGCAATTCTTCCGATAACGGGCTGAGTAAATCACTGGCTACTAGCAGGGCGCTCAATAATGAACATCCGCTCAATCACGTCGGGTTGGGGGAAAAAGCCGATAGCCGGGGTATCGCCCAAGCGGCCGAGCACGCCGGTAAAGCCGTCCACAGTAAAAGTTTGACCGGCCGCCGGCATGACGCCTAAGCTCTCGCTCAGATAGCTCTGTAGCGTCTGGTCAGCCTCGCCGGCTAGCAGGACACCCTGCTCGGCTAGACTGGCTAGCGAGTCGGTAAGGAAGGCGATTATGCTGGGGGTTTGCGGGTCGATGCGTGTCAGGGCGTCTAGCACTTCCAGCCCTTCGACGACCCGACCAAATACGGTATGCCTGCCGTCTAGCCAAGGGGTAGCGGCAAAGGTGATAAAGAACTGGCTGCCGTTGGTGTTTGGCCCGGCGTTGGCCATCGAGACCACCCCCTTCTGATCGTGGACCAAGCCGGGGACGATCTCGTCCTCGAACTGATAGCCGGGGCCGCCGCGGCCGGTACCGGTAGGATCGCCGGTCTGGGCCATGAAACCATCGAGTACCCGGTGAAAGACGATGCCATCGAAGTAGCGGTGCCGTGCTAAGAACACCAAGCTATTGACCGTTATCGGGGTCTGCTCGAAGAGATCGATTACCAGCCGCCCGCGGCTGGTATCGATGACTGCGGCGTAGTCAGTGTCCGGCAGCAGTACGCTCTGAGCCTCGGTAAACTGTCGCACCGGCTCGTCTGATAAGAATGGAGTGAGGCTGAACCCTGCAGGAATGTCTAGCGCTGGGGCGGCTGGCTCTGGTGCTTGAGTCTGGGCGCGGGTACCGAGCCAGAGCCCCCCCAGCAGTAGCGCTACAGTAAGTGCTACCGAAATGTTGCGTGCCATGTAAACCTCCTACGAAAAGCAGTATTCAAGTATTCAAGTATTCGAGTAGGGGCGACCCCAAGTGGTGGCCGTGCTTTCATGCGCGGTGGTGAACAAACGTTCATGGGCAATTCCTCGAAAAATTAGCGGTTTGACTGGTAGGCGGTAGGTGTTCCCACCTGATCGCCCTCTTTGCGTGGGTGAGAGCGCGGCTGCTAAGGAACCCCAGCGATGCCAACGCCAAGCCATTGCGGTGCTTAGCAAGGAGCTGCTCACGCTCGCTATTGTAAGCGCTGCCGGATGAGAGCGTGGTATCAGCGGGCCAGATGACGCGCCTCATCGAGCAGTCGCTGTACTGCCAGCCCGTCCGCTAACCTGGCGGCGGGAGTCAAGGCACTTAGCTCACGCCGGTTTCCTAGCGCTTCGCTCAGCGCCAGACCCAAGAGTACGCTACCGGCAGCAAACGGGTTGGCGCGGAAGCGGTTGGGCACCAGCTCCGGCAAGCGGGTAACATACTCCTTAAGCGGACCGCGGCGTTTGCCAAGGTAAAGCTTGAGCGACTTGTCGATAACCAGCGTCCCCCGCTCGCCGCGAACGGTTAAGAGATCGACCGCTTCATCGAGCGCCGCACCGTGTACCAGCAAGGTGCCAACTACCTCACCGAGGCGAAACACCAGTGAAGCGATATCGTCAGCGGTGACCTCGCGCACGTTGCCGCTGGTGTCAAGACGGGTCGGATAGGTCCGCCCGAGCGCTGCTCCGGCAATCTCAATGCGGCCGCAGTGGGGCTCGAGCAGCCAGCGGATACCGTCTAGCGCATGCGAGCCGATAGCGCCCAGGATGCCGCCGCCCTGCGCGGCATCCGACCACCAGTTAAACGGCTCACGCGGGTTCATCCGGCTCCCGGAGGTGATACGCACCGTAACAGTGATGACGCGCCCGATGGCGCCACTGTCGATCAGCTCCTTGGCTTTGCGCTGGGCCGGCAGGAAGCGGAGTTGATGATCTACTAGCGCCAATTGCTCGGGGTAGCGCTCGGCTACCCGGCACATGAGTTGCGCCTCGGTCATATTCAGCGCCAAGGGCTTTTCGCATAACAGGTGCTTGCCGGCCTCCAGGACGGCGATAGCCTGTTCCTGGTGCAGCGCGGGCGGTGAGGTTACCGATACCAGGTCGCAGACCTCAAGCAGTTCGCGCCAGTCGGTAGTGTGAAAGGCAATGCCGTGCGCGGCAGCTACCCGCGCAGTTTTCGCTTGGTCGCGCCCGGCCAGGCCGACGATAGCAAGCCCGGCAGCTTTAAAGGCCGGAATCTGCACCCGATCAGCCCAGCCTGTGCCGATAATGCCGACTTTAATCACGCCGCAACCCTAAAGAGCTTCATGCTGCTAGTCTATACTCTGCGCGAGTGGAAGTGAACCTATGGCATCAGCCAGGTAGCGCGCAGCCAAGGTTGAGCGCTTCACCCTCTCGGCAACAGGTTGCAGGTAGTAGGTTGTGGGGGTTTTCCTACTTCCCACATCCCACAACCCACTACCTACCATCCTAAAAGGGCACCTCAGGCTTAGAAGCCAAGGCCCGACCGTTGCGGCCTTGTAACAAACTCACTCGGTCGACGCTGAGGGCTGTCTTGAGCCAAGGATAGCTGGCTTCGAGCTCGACCAGGCGCTCGGCTTCCCCCCGCGCCTCGGCAGCGTAGGTCACTACACCCTGGGGGGTACGCACCTGCAACTGCAAGGGAGTGCGGCCGGCGACTTCGTCGAGCCGCGAGCGGAGGTCTACCAGCAGGTGTTCGTCCACCTGGGCTAGGTCGAACATCAGCAAGGCTATCTGCGGCAGCGAGCGGCGCTCTTCCCAAACGATCAAGCGCTCTACCGCCAGGCGTAGCGATTCACCATCCTCGGAAGCCTCGATTACCGCTATCACCGGTATCTCCTCAGCCAGTTGCTCAGCGATCTCATCATAGACACGGCTAAACGCCATCACCTCACGCGACCCGCTCTCATCGGCTAGCTTAAAACGCACCATCATGCCCCCCTTTTTGGTCGGCTTCTTGGCGATATCCTGCACTAGGCCGGCCAAGATCACCTGGCAGCGCTGCCCCGGTCGCGCTGACTGCTGCCATCTGAACCACACCTCCACCTGATCGACTGGACAGTGAGCGACCGCCGCCAGGCCGGGGTAGCTGTTGAGCGGGTGGTCGCTGATATAGAGCCCCAGCGCATCTTTTTCCATGCGGAGCAGCTCGAGCCGGCTCAGGGGTGGGGTATCAGAGAGCGGTGGAGCGGTGTCGGCGGCAAACAGCCCGAACTGTCCGCTAGCAGCCTGTTCGCGCTGCACAGCCCCCCACTTGAGGAGCGGCTCGAGGTTGGCCAGCAGGCGGTGGCGCTCGCCCAGCGCATCGAAAGCGCCGGCCTTAACCAGATGCTCTACGGCCCGCTTGTTGACTGCCGCGCTGCTAGTCCGTCGGCAGAAGTCGGCTAGGCTGCGAAAGCGCCCACCTCGTTCGCGCTCGGCCAGGATCTGCTCCACCGCGCCATCGCCCACGTTCTTAACCCCGGCTAAGCCGAAGCGAATAACCTTGCCGAGCGGGGTAAAGTCGGCCCCCGACTCGTTGATGTCAGGCGGCAGCACCTGAATCCCCAGGTGGCGGGCGTCGCCCACGTACTCTGCGACCTTGTCGGAGTCGCCACGCTCAACCGTCAGCAGCGCGGCCATGAACTCGACCGGGTAGTGCGCTTTTAAGTAAGCGGTCTGATAGGAGAGCACGCTGTAGGCGGCCGAATGTGACTTATTGAAGCCGTAGTTGGCAAACTTCTCCAGCAGGTCGAAGATGCGGTTGGCCTCCTCTTTGCCGATCCCCTTGCTGGCTGCCCCCTTCTCAAACACTGCCCGCTGTTTAAGCATCTCATCGAGCTTCTTCTTGCCCATGGCGCGCCGCAACAGATCGGCTTCACCCAGCGAGTAGCCGGCGACGGCTTGAGCGATCTGCATGATCTGCTCCTGATAGACCGGGATGCCGTAGGTCTCCGCCAGGATCGGTCGCAGCAGCGGCTCGGCGCGGGGGAAGTCCGAATAGTCAACCTGCTCGAGCCCGTGGTGGCGGCGGATATAGGTCGGAATATTCTCCATCGGGCCGGGGCGATACAGCGCCGCTACCGCGATCAGGTCCTGAATGCGCCGCGGTTTGAGCTTCTTTAGCGTGTCTACCATCCCTGCCGACTCGAACTGGAACACCCCCGCGGCCTCGCCACGCGAGAGCAGCTCGAAGGTCGCCTGGTCGTCGGTTGGAAACTTATCGGGATTTAGCGTGATACCGTGCGACTGTTTAACAATCTTGACGGCAGTCTCGATAAAGGTCAGCGCCCGCAAGCCCAAAAAGTCCATCTTGAGGAAGCCCAGCTCCTCGACCGAGTTCATGTCGTACTGGCAAATGATCGGGCCGTCACCGCTGCGGAACACCGGCGCCAGCTCCTGCACCGGCTCGCGCGCGATAATCACCCCGGCGGCATGGACCGAGGCGTGCCGAGTTAAGCCCTCGAGCGCCAGCGCCACGTCGATATATTCACGGGCCCCTTGGTCGTAGGCCTGCTTGATCTCCGGCACTTCCTGCAGCGCCTTGGCGATCGGGATGGAGCGCCCGAACACCGCTGGAATCAGCTTGGAGATCTTGTCAGCCTCAGCATAGGGGGCTTCCAGTACGCGCGCCGCATCCTTGATGGCAGCCTTGCTGGCCATAGTCCCGAAGGTGGCGATCTGCGCCACACGCTCTTCGCCATAGGTGCGGCGCACGTAGTCGATTACCTCTAAGCGCCGCGCGTCGGAAAAGTCCACATCGAAGTCGGGCATGCTGACGCGATCAGGGTTTAAGAAGCGCTCGAACAGCAGATTGAACTCCAGCGGGTCGATGTCGGTGATGCGCGTGGCGTAGGCGACGATCGAACCGGCCCCTGAGCCGCGCCCCGGCCCGACCGCGATGCCGTGATTCTTGGCCCAGTTGATGAAGTCGGCGACGATCAGAAAATAGTCGGGAAACTCCATGGCGATGATGACGCCTAGCTCGTACTCGGCCCGCTCGAGCACCGTGAGCGCGATGGGATCGACCGCAGTCGCTTTGAGTGCCTCCAGATGGGGAGGGTAAGGGGGGGGCTCGCCGCGCTCCTTTGCCGCGCGCTGATAGCTATCACCGACCTTGGCCAGCGCCAAGAGCACGCCCTGGAGATGCTCTGGGACCTCGGGCTGCGCCAGGCTCAGATAGCGCCGCAAGAGCTCCTCGGTAATTACCGCATAGCGCGCCATGAGCCCTTCATAAGTCTGGTAGCGGAGCTGCTCAGCCAGCGTCCGCCCCTGGGGTAGCGGCACCTCCGGCATCTGATAGCTCCGCTTGTTGCCGATGGGCAGTACCAAGTCGCACAGGTCGGCTACCAGCATGGTGTTGGTTAGCGCGCTAGGATACTCATCTTCCGGGATGGCGGCGGTCATCTCGCTAGGCGTCTTGACATAGAACTCGTCACAGGCAAAGCGGAAGCGATTGGGGTCTGACAGGGTGGTCTTGGTCTGCACGGCTAGCAGCGCCTCATGCGCTCTGGCGTCACTTTTCTTGACGTAATGCCCGTCGTTGGTGGCGACCAGGCCAAGGCCATAGCGGTGGGCCAGCTCCTTAAGCATCGGGTTGAGCCGCTGCTGCTCCGTAAGGCCATGGTTTTGCAACTCGATGAACAGGTCGTCACCATAGATGCTTAAGTACTGCTGCAAGACCTCCTCGCCGGCCTCGAAACCGGCGTCGAGCAGGGTGCGGGGGAGCTGGGCGCCTAAGCAGCCTGAGAGCGCGATTACCCCTTGACTGTACTCGCGCAGCAGTTCATGATCGACTCGCGGCTTGCCGTAAAAGCCCTCCAGCCAGCCCCGCGAGTTGAGCTTGCAGAGATTTTTGTAGCCGACCATGTTCTTAGCTAACAACGTCAGGTGGAAGTAGCCCCCATCGAGCTTGCTGCTGGGTTTACGCTTTTCGAAGCGCGAACCGGCGACGACGTAAGCCTCAAAACCGATGATCGGCTTAACTCCGGCTTGCTCGGCGGTCTTATAGAACTCAATAGCGCCGTGCATGTTGCCGTGGTCGGTGATGGCTACTACCGGGCGCGCCGGGCTGATCTCCTTGACCCAGGCGATGAGGTCTTTAATCCGAGCCGCGCCGTCTAGCAGGCTATAGGCCGTGTGTTGGTGCAGATGGGCAAAGGTTGGGGCAGGAGGGCGCTGGCCGGACATGCCTTCATGTTAACGTCTTTAGCTGTCCGGCGAGTTGAGTCTGGCGCAACAAAACTGTCACATGGATGGACGGCGGGAAATAACTAACATGCAATATGGGAGGACTAGAACAGGATCTTTGACCAGCTCAGTTCATCCATAGGATGAAAGCGATCGACGTGCTCGAGCAGCACTCCGGCTGACTGATTCTTGAACATGGCGCACTCGACGTGCTTGCCTTTGCGCTTAATCGCTTCTACCAGCTCAACGTAATCGCCGTCGCCGGAGACGAGGAGCGCTGTATCGTAGGCGTTCTCCCAGGCTAGCGATAGCGATTCGACCGCGATCGCTACGTCGATCCCCTTTTCGACCAACGAGCCGTCGTTGCGGCGGTGCAGCCGCCCCAACCGCACCGTGACGTAGGGAATCCGCCGCAATGAATCGAAAAAGCGGTGCTGGCCTTCGCGCAGCTCAGTATCGTAATCATCGGTCAGCGGGGCGTTGTAGTAGTAGGTGCGCATCAGTCGACGATCCCTTAAAAGCTGCCGGATCAGCTCTTGCAGGTTGACGCGGGTGCTCTGCAAATTGTCACGCATACCGTTATACAGATTGCTGCCGTCGATGAAGATAGCGACGCGTTCTAACATATGGCTCCCTTGATGCGATACTCTGATAGCGATAGCCCTCGTGGCCTGTAAGCCCTGCTACCTCCTCCGCTGTAGGCCTACGGTAGTAGTCTACTGCTTGCCTGGGCAGATGTGAAGCGTATACTGCTGGCATGCCAGTCGAGTCCTTTCAGTTAGATCACACCCAGGTCGTGGCGCCGTATGTTCGGTTAGCCGGGCGCTACCTTACGGCTCACGGCGACGAGATCCGCAAGTTTGACCTGCGCCTGGTGCAACCCAACCGGCAGGAGCTGCCTACCGCCGCGCTGCACACCCTCGAGCACCTGTTCGCCGGCTATCTGCGTGACAGTTTAGCTGACAAGGTGATCGACGTCAGCCCGATGGGCTGCCGGACCGGCTTTTACCTCACGGCCCTCGGTGAGCCGAGTGAGGAGGTGGTGAGGGAGGCTCTGCTCCAGGCGCTGCGATCGGTAGTGGCGCACAGCGGAGCTATTCCCGGCTGCAGCGAGCGCGAATGCGGCAACTACCGTGACCACTCACTGCCGGGAGCACAGGCCTGGGCGCGCGAAGTTTTGCAGCGTGAGATCATCGTGCAAGAGACTGTCTGGCTGTGAAGGTGACATTTCTCATCGAATTACTACCAAGCCATTAGCTCTCTCATGAAAGTCGGACTATAATGCAGCTCATGGAGCGTAGACCGCAGATCTTGATCGTTGAAGACGAAAAGGAGATCGCCAAGTTTATCGACTTGGAGCTCCAGGCTGAGAACTACGAGACGGTCGTCACCTATGACGGCGTTACCGGCCTGTCGAAGTTTCGCGAGCTTAATCCGGATCTGGTGGTGCTCGATCTGATGCTGCCGGTGCTCGATGGCCTCGAGGTGGCCCGCCGGATTCGCAAGACCTCCAATACCCCGATTATCATCCTCACCGCTAAGGACTCGGTCGATGACAAGGTGACCGGCCTCGACTCCGGCGCGGACGATTATCTGGTCAAGCCGTTTTCCATTGAGGAGCTGTTGGCCCGCGTGCGGGCGCATCTGCGCCGCGTCAACCCGGCGGTGACCGGTGAAGTGCGGGTGGCGGACTTGGTCATGAACCTAGATGGGCGCGAGGTATTTCGCTATGGGCGGCGCATCGAGCTATCGGCCAAGGAGTTTGAGCTGCTCGAGCTGTTCGCCCGCAACCCCGGTAAGGTTTTCAACCGCTTCGAGATCGAAGAGAAGGTGTGGCCCGAGTACACCGGCGGCAGCAATGTAGTAGACGTCTATGTCGGCTACCTGCGGCGCAAGCTGGAAGGCGAGGGTGAGCGCCGCCTGATTCATACCGTTAGAGGAGTCGGGTACGTCCTGCGTGAAGAGTAAGGGGCGCTAGCGCCATGCCGCTCCGGGCCAGACTGACGATCTTCTTCTCAGCCTTCCTAGCGGTGGTGCTAGCGGTGGTGGCCATTGCTGTTTATACCCTAACTGAACGCTCGCTCATTAGCTCGCTAGAGGAGCGTGCTCTGGAGGCGCTGAGCGAGTTTAAGGTGGGCAACTACGGCCGCGGCCTACAGCTGTTGCCTGGAGACGCCTACTTTGAGCCGGTTATCTATTTTCCGCCCTTTAGCCCGCCCTTGGAACACGGTCAACCCTATCGCCAAGGGCTGAGGGTAACCCAGGATTTCCGTCCTAACCCTACCGATGATCAGGTCTTTACGCTGCTATCAGATCGTGACTTCGCTACCGTGATCGATGATGGGGTGGTAACGAGCCGCGTCACACTGCCAAACGGGCGCACGCTGCTGGTGATGGCCAGCCGGGCTGACATTAATATCGGCGGCATCCTCTATCCGGGGATGGTGCTGGTAGGGCTGCCGGCCGATACCGTTCAGGCCACCCTGGCGCAACTGGGTTTGGACCTGGTGCGCACAGTGCTTTTTGCGCTAGCGCTCTCAGCTCTGGGCGTCTGGCTCTTGTCGCGGCAGGCTCTGGCGCCGGTCAAGCGCGTGACCGCGGTGGCTCGCGTGATTAGCGGCCGCGATCTCTCGCAGCGGGTGACGGTGCCTCAGACTCGCGACGAGATGAGCGAGCTGGCTGACACGCTAAATAACATGCTTGACCGCTTGCAGGAGTCGTTTGAGACCCAGCGGCGCTTTACCGCTGACGCCAGCCACGAACTGCGTACACCTGTAACGGCGATTGTCGGACACACCAACTACTTGCTCCGCCGGACCAAGCCGACCCCCGAGCAGGTCGACTCGCTCACAGTCATCAAGCGGGAGGCCGAGCGGATGGCCAAGCTAGTCAATGACTTGCTCGAGCTAGCTCGAGCCGATGCTGGATTCTCGGTCGAAAGGCAGCCGGTTAATGTGGTCGAGGTGGCTGAAGCGGTGCATATGGACCTGGCCCTATCGGCCGGAAACGTCGACATCCGGGTCTCCTCGGCGCAGCCGGTGATCGAGGTGCTAGGCGACGCTAGCCGCCTCAAGCAGGTCTTGCTCAACCTGGTTCAGAACGCCATCAATGCTGGGGCCCAGCAGGTAGCGGTGTCGCTGGCACAGGAGCGCGACGCAGTGCGGATCGAGGTGCTCGATAACGGTCCGGGGATTCCCGCCGAAGCCATCCCGCACCTTTTTGATCGTTTCTTCCGCATCGACGGCGCCCGCAGTGGTCGCGGCAACGGCAGCGGCTTGGGCCTAGCGATCGTCAAGTGGATCGTGCAGCAGCATCAAGGTGAGGTGCTGGTCGAATCCAAGCTGGGCGAGGGAACGGTCTTTACCGTCACTCTTCCTGCTCATAGCAGCAAGCAGACCGAGGCTCGAGCCCTAACCCGCCCGCGCACCGATCGCCTCCCCGCCTAGGGTAGACTAGCCGCTGGAGGTTAGTGATGACGGTATTCGTACTGGTCGGTATCGTGGTGATTGTTGCTGGTTTAGCCTTGCTGGTGCAAGGGATCCAGGGGCAGCAGCGAAAAGCGCAGAGCTTAGGCGGCCTGCTGATGGTTGCTGGGGCGGCGGTAGCGGTCTTGGCGTCAGCCTTTGTGGTGGTGCCGGCAGGTAACGTCGGCGTGGTCTTTAACATCTTTGGCGGCGTGCAGAGCCGCCCACTCGGGGAAGGGCTTCACATCGTGCTCCCGGTGCTGCAACAGGTGACGCTGTACGATGTGCGCCAGCAAGAGCTGACGCTGGCTGCCGCCACTGGCGACAAGATCAACGCCCGCTCAGCCGAAGGCCTGGAGATCGACGTCGATGTCACAGTGCTCTTTCAGGTAATCCGCGATAGCGCTCCCAAGCTGCACCAGGATATTGGGCCGCTGTACGAAGCGATTCGCATCCGACCCGAGGTGCGCTCGCAGATCCGCGACGGCATTTCCGAGTATCGCGCCGCCGATCTGATCAGCGTCAAGCGGGCCGAATTGCAGCAGCGGATTCAGAACAACCTAGTAGAGTCGCTACAGCGCGATAATATTCGCGTCTTGAACGTGCTGCTGCGCGATGTGCGGATTCCTGAGGCGATCACTCAGGCGATTGAAGAGAAGCAGGCGGCCGAGCAGCAGGTCGAGGTGGAAGAGAACCGCCGCCGCCAGGCGGAGATCGCTGCGCAGCGCCGCGTGGTGGAGGCCGAAGGCGAGCGCGATGCGCAGATCGCTCGAGCCGAAGGTGAGGCGCAAGCCTTAGCTCTGCGCGGCGAGGCGTTGCGCGCCAACCCGGAGATCATCCAGCTCGAAGTGGCCCAGCGCTTGGCGCCCTCGATCCAGACCATCATGCTGCCGACCGATGGCAACTTCCTGCTCGATGTGCGCGGTCTAGTCGGCGGCAACCGTTAAAGCAGGCGCACCCCCTCGCCGCCTACGATCTCGCCAACGACGTACCCCTCTAGCTGCGCGGCGACTGGGGCGGCATCCTGTGCTCCGACTACCAGCAGGAAGCCCGCCCCCATATTGAACACCTCGAACATCTCCGCCTGGGAGACCGCGCCGTGCACGGCGATTAGCTCAAAGATGGCGGGTACCGGCCAGCTGCCGAGGTTAATGGTGGCACCCAACCCAGCAGGAAGGATGCGCGGCAGGTTGTTGGGGATGCCGCCACCGGTGATATGGGCCATCCCCTTGATAATCCCTTGACTGAGCAACGGCGCTACTGCGGGGAGATAACAGCGGTGCGGCATCAGCAGCGCCTCACCCACGGTATGGCCCTCAAAGGGCTCGTTTAGAGCTGAGCCGAGCACCGCCCTGGCTAGGCTGTAGCCGTTGGTCTGCAAACCGCCCGACATCAGCGCGATAAGTTGGTCGCCGGCCTCGACGCTGCTGCCGTCAATTATGGCGCGGCGCTCCACTACCCCGACGATAGTACCTACCAGGTCGAACTCGTCCGGGGCATAGACGCCCGGCATCTCGGCGGTCTCGCCGCCTAAGAGCGCCATGCCGTGGGTGCGGCAGGCATCAGCTACCCCGGTCACAATCTGGGCGACGATCTGGGGCTGTAGCCGCGCCGCAGCCAGATAGTCGAGGAAAAAGAGCGGGCGCGCCCCTTGCACTAAAATATCGTTGATGCAGTGGTGGACGATATCGTAGCCGATACTATGGTAGCGCCCTAGAGCGGTGGCAAGTTTGGTTTTGGTGCCTACGCCGTCGGTGGAGGCGACCAGCACCGGCTCCACTAAACCCTGAAGGGCTGTGGCCTGGTAGAGTCCGCCGAAGGCGCCTATGCCGGCTAGCACCTCCGGAGTGTAGGTGCTTTTAACTGCCTGCGTGATTAGCGCCAGGGCTTCCGCCTTGGCTCTGAGGTCAACCCCTGCACTTTGATAGCGACGCTCTTGGTTCAGTTCCTGGTTCATGAGGTGATTGTACCGAGAGATGCTTACAAACACTCCATCAACGTAACAAAAAAATCACACACTAGAGTATTGTGAATTATCTCACCTAGGTTATGATAGCTCCGTGTCACCTATCCTTCAGGTGCTGCTGCCGCTGCCGCTACCACCCTTTGACTTTTTACCCATGCACGGCGCAGCCCTCCCCGAGGTAGGCCAGCGTGTAGTGGTGCCGTGGCAGCAGAGCCTCCGGATCGGCATAGTGGTCGGTATCGCCCAAGAGCGCGGGCGGCTGGCTGGTGAGCTGAGAGAGGTCATCAGCACTCTCGACACCGGGCCGTTTCTTAGCCCGGCAGCACTGGCAACGCTCCAGCGGGTGGCAGACTACACCCTCGCTCCGGCTGGCACGGTGTTGGCTGACTTGTTGCCGATAGGTTTGAGCGAAACCTTAAGCCACGAAGTCCGGGCACTGCCGGGGGTAACCGGGGTGCCGATCGGCACGGAGTGGCTTCCAGCGTTAGAGCTTAAACCCGGACAGCTCGAGCTCTGCCGGCGGCAGGGCTTGATCGAAGAGCGAGTAAGCGTACTGCAACCGACCGCCACGCGGCTCATCGCCTGCCGTGACGCAGATGCTGAACTGAGCCCTAAGCAGCGCCAGGCACTAGCGGCGCTGCAGGCGCTGGGGCCGGCGCTTAGCGCAGCGGCGGTAGCCCGTGAGGCTGTGGTCTCTGAGGGGGTGGTGCGGGCCCTGATAACAAAGGGATACGCCCGCTACTGGCAGGTCGAGGCCGAGCCGCCCGCTTTGCCTAGCTATTCGGGCGCTGCACTGGAGCCTGTGCCGCCTATCCCACCTGAGGCGATCTGCCTCAGCGGCGGCCGCCGCCGCGAGCGCTTGGCAGCGCTTATACCCCGCTTAGCAGCGACTGTTGCCGCCGGCGGCTCGGCGCTGGTGTTAGTGCCGGAGCAGGCGCTTATCGCTGAAACTGCCGGTGGCCTAGCTACACAGTTGCCGGTGGCGGTGCTCAGCGGCGAGCTGAACGATGCGCAGCGCCGGCGCCTGTGGCTCGAGCTGCCTAGCTACACAGCGGTGGTGCTGGTCGGTACCTATCTAGCCCTGCTAGCGCCCCTTAGGAACTTGCAGCAGGTGGTGGTGCTAGAAGCGGCCAGCCCAAGCTACAAACTCGCTTCCGGCTGCCGTGCATTTGTCCCGACTGCGGCGCGTTTTCGGGCCGAAGCTAGCAGCGCGGCCCTGCTCGAGAGCGAGGCGCTAGCGAGTGCCGAAATGTGGGTACGCAGCGCTGGCCGCCGCCATGAGCTGCCGCGACCGGAACCCCGCCTCCACGTGGTAGACCTTAACGGCCAGGCCAACTGGCCGCTCAGCGCCGACCTGATCAAGCTGCTCAAACAGGTCGCGGAGCGGGAGCGCCAGGCGGTGCTGTTAGCCCCACGGCGCGGCTTTTCAGCCGGGCTGAGTTGCCAAGACTGCGGCTACTTGGCGACCTGCTCGCACTGCGATCTGCCGCTGCGCTACCACCGCGACGGCTACCGCTTACGGTGCCACCAGTGCGGCTTTAGCGCCGAACTGCCGCCTAACTGCCCGCAGTGCAACGGTCACCGCTTGCACCCAGCCCGTGCCGCCGGGACGCAGTGGATTCAGAGCGCAATTAAGGAGCTTCTACCCGGCTTTAACTGCTGGCGCTTCGACAGCGACCAGCGCGACAATCTGAGCAGCCTCCAGAACGGCCAGCCTGGTGTCGTGGTAGGCACTTCCGCGCTGCTGCGCCAGCCGCCGCTACCTAACGTTTCGCTGCTCGCTGTTACGCTGCTCGATACACTGCTTTACTTGGGTGACTACCGTGGCGAAGAGGAGACCCTCCGGTTGCTCTTTAATCTGGCCGAGCTGACCGAATCGCGCCGCCCGCTGACGGTAATCCAAACCTTTCAAGCTGATCACCCGCTCCTGCAGGCACTCCAGAGGCCAATGCTGCTTGACGCTTTGATGAACGAGCTGCTGGAGCGCCGCCGCCGCTTTGGCTATCCGCCGTTTACCCGGCTAGCTAAGGTGCAGGTATTGGCGAAGGAGCGGGCTGCCGCCGAACGCGTGGCAAACTGGTTAGCTTCGGCGATGAGGACGTTAGGTGCTGAGCTAAGCGAGCTGTTGGGCCCGGCCCCAGCGTTGCGCCTGAAAGGGCTTTACACCGTGCAATTGCTGGTGCGCGCTGCTGACGAGGACCGCTTAAGGACTTTGCTGGTGGCGGCGCGGGAGTATCGTGGTGAGGCACGGGTGCGCTTTGAGGTCGATCCGCGGGATATCGGTTATCTAATAGAATAGGTTTTTCACGCGAGGATAGTATCGTGATTATTTTCACGTTTTAATCACCTGGTTACCAACCTTTCAGGCGCTGTGGCGTATCATGGACACAGCTTATGATTAAGAACCGCCGCGCCACCTTTGACTACGAGCTGCTCGAAACCTTCGAAGCGGGACTGGTGTTAACCGGCAGTGAGGTCAAATCGCTAAGGCAGGGGGGCGCGACGCTGGCTGAGTCCTTTGCCCGCCTTAAGGGGGGCGAAGTCTGGCTGGAGGGGATGCACATCGCGCCGTACAAGGATGCCAGCTACAACAACCACGAGCCGTTGCGCAGCCGCAAGCTGCTGCTAAACAGGCGTGAGATCGCTGAGATTAAGCGCGGGCTTACGCGCCAAGGGTTGACCCTGATCCCGACTCGCCTTTACTTTAAGGAGGGGTGGGCTAAGCTAACCGTGGCGCTGGCTCGAGGTAAAAAGCTTCACGACAAACGCCAGGCGGTAGCCAAGAAAGAGGCTCAGCGGGAGATGGAGCGAGTACGCCGATGATGCGTGCCCTGGTGTTTACTCTGCTGCTGTCGCTAGGTTTAGGTATGGCGCAGCAGCGGCTAATAGTCAATGGGGTAGAGGTCCCCGGACTTACCACCACGCTGGTAGCCGGTAGCTCTTACGCCGCCGCCGAACCGCTGGCTCGAGCCCTGGGCGCCAGCTTCAGCTTCGACCCGATTAACCAGCTAGCCCTGTTTCAGTTAGCCGGGCGGGTGGTGCTGCTAAACGTTTTTAGCGATGCCCGCAGCGCTGCTGCCGCCACTGAGGCTATCCTCCTCGACGGGCGCCGGTTCGCCAGCTCAGGTGGCATTCTGATCGAAGGCGTAGTCTTTGCCCCGGTGCGGTCGCTGGCTGTAGCCTTCGGTGGGAGTGCCGCCGTGGTGCAAGAGCACAACGCCGTCACGGTGGTGTTGCCGCGAGCCAGACTGGAGCGCGCCGAGTTAGGCCCAGCGCCCGGCGGCCGCTACGAGCGCTTTGTGTTTGAGTTTAGCGGGCTGCCCCCGATCGACACGCGCGAGCTGCCCGCGCTGAACACCGTGCAGTTCCGCTTCGACCGCAGCGACCTTACAGCCGAGCGGCGTTTCAGCGGCCGCTACTTTGTTGAGGCGGTGCTGGTCCCAAACGCTGGGCGCATCGACTTCCGCCTCACCCTAACGCCCGATAGCCGCTATGAGTGGTTCGTGACGCCAACCCCCCAGGGGGTCAGCATCGTGATCGATATCTTCAGCGCTGCCGTGACCGCTGCTCCGACGATCACCGACCGTCCTCGGCCCAGCGTCGTGCTGGATCCGGGGCCGGGTACCCTGATGTTGGCCCAGCAGTTGGCAGCCAGTCTGGAAGCTAACGGCTATCAGGTACGGCTGACCCGCGACAGCGAGGTGGAGGTTCCGCTTATGGCACGCGCTAACGCCGGCATCGGGGCTGGGGTGTTCATCTCACTAAAGGCAAGCACCTTGCCGCCCGGCCAGTATCGGGCCTATTACCTGGCAGAGGCGGCTGACCTAGAGGTGCTTAACGCGGCCATTCGCCAAAATGCTGAAGCCGCTGCGCGCAGCGAAGCCACCGATAGCCTGCGCCGCCGGCTACTGCTCGGCCTGGCGCCGGATCTTATGGCCGGGCCACAGCTTGCCCAAGTGATGACTGCCGCACTGAGTCAGGCTGGCAACTTCTCACCGCTAACGGTCGAAGGCGCTCCCCTCTTGATTCTCACCGGTGCCGCTGGGCGCGGGGTGGTGCTCGAGCTGAGCAGCAGCGATCTAGCTAGCGCGGCGGTGCGCCAACGCCTGGTTGATGGGCTAAGCCAGGCGTTAGAGCAGTTTGCCGCAAGGTAAGCAGTGCCTCGGCTCGAGCGGCCTCACTTCGGCGCTGCGCTGCGCGCGGCTTACCACCCGGTCACCTTTCTTGGCCTGTTAATCCTGTTGGTCGGGGTGGTGAGTCTCTGCTCCGTGCCGCCGCGTCAGCGCGTTGAGCGCGCCACCGTTACGCTGGAGATGGTCAACGTACCGGACGAACCGCTTGCAGAGTTGCAGCTCGTGCTAGTTGGCGATGCCGGCGAGAGCACGCGCTCGGTAGAACTGCCCGCCTCGCCGGACGCCGCGCTGCGGCTAACACGCCTGTTGGCGGCGCTGCGGGAGGCTCTGCGAGAAGACGGCCGGTGGCCGCCGGAGCTCCCGGCCCCCCAAGTTTTCATACTCGAGCGCCGCGGGGTTACCGTAGCAGTGCTCAACTTTGAGAACCCATTCTCGCTTCGCTCGGATTCGCTAGCTCAGCGGCCCACCGTCACCATCAGTCAAGAGCAGCAGCTTTATGCTTCGCTAGCCGCCACACTGCAGCGGCACGGGGTGGGGGAGATGCGGATTTTAATCAACGGCCATCCCAGCCCGGTGTTTATCAATCATCTGGCCCTCAGGCGCAGCCTGGACTAGTAAGAATAGCACATCTCCTTCCAAAAATATAGTAGATGTAGTACTATGACACCAAGATTGGAGAGACTCATTAGCCGGACAGATCTTTACCCCCACCCGCTCTCCAGCTATGCCGCTGGGCGCGCGCATCTTACACCTTGAGGCAGAGAGTGACCTGCGGGTGGCCCAATACATCAACGACGGGCTGTCGCCTACGGCGCTAGAGCACCTCGCCGAGCACTTAGGGATCAGCATGAGTGACTTGCTCGCCTTAACCGGCATCAAGAGCAGCACCTACTTCGAGCGCAAGCGCCAGCGCCGGCCGCTCTCTCCCGAGGAGTCTAGCCGCGTGTATCGCCTCGCCAAGGTGGTCGAGGCCACCGAAGCCTACTTCGAAGGCGATCGGGAGGCCGCCAGGCGCTGGCTATTAAATAAGAAGATGGCTCTAGGCGGCGAGGCCCCGCTCGAGTTTGCCCGCACGCCCGAAGGTAGCGACTACCTGATCAGGCTGCTCGGCCGCATGGCGCACGGTATCCCCTCCTGAGCCTCACTGCCTACCGCATCAGCAAGGCCGCTTACCAGGCCACCAGCATGTCCGGCATAGGGGCTTTCCTGCACGGGGCTCGCTAGTCGGTAGTCTCAACCACCTTGGTGCCGCTCAAGCGGTCGCCCCAGCGCCGTCCCTCTTTGTCGGTGGCTACCAGGATGACCTCGATCAGGCCGATAACCGGCGCGGCCACCCACAGAAGCGCCAGCGCGATCCAGCCGATAACCGGAATTAGCACCAGGACTAGGCTGATAAGGCCCAGCGCCAGCATCCAGTTGCGCTTAATGGAGGTAGCAGTGTCCATTGGCTGACCGTCCAGGCGGACCGGCTTGAGCTTCATCAGAGTCTTACCAACCGAGCGGCCCCGCAGGTATTCGTAGTCGAGGCCGTCACGCAGGAGGATATAGAGGCCGCCGATGATGCCGCCTATCCAGGGGATGAGACCCACCACCCCGGCGATAGCGCCGTCGATGACAGCGGCAATGAAGCGCTTGCCCAGATCGGCTTTAGCTGTCTGGGCTACGGGTTGCGGAGAGGGTTCCATAGTTGCCTCCTATCGACAACGTGCAGCGCTAGTGTAGCACACCCTTACGGATACATCCGCGTCAACATGCGCGGGAAGGGGATGACCTCGCGCAGGTGGGTCACGCCGGTCAGCCAGGCCAGGGTGCGCTCGAGCCCCAAACCGAAGCCCGAATGAGGGGCGCTGCCGTACTTGCGCAGGTCGAGATACCAGGCGAACGCCTCCTCGGGCAGCTGGTGTTCGGCCAGGCGCTGTTTTAACAGGGCATAATCGTGGATGCGCTGGCTACCGCCAATAATCTCGCCAAAACCCTCGGGGGCGATGACGTCGGCGCACTTTACGCGGGTCGGATCGCCGTCATAGGGCTGCATATAGAATGCCTTGGTCTTAGCCGGCCAGGAGTGGATAAAGAGGGGCCGATCAAAGGCATTACCGAGGATGGTCTCGTGCGGTGCCCCGAAATCGTCGCCCCAAGCCAGCGGCTCGCCGTGCTCGGCCAGGAGCGCTAGGGCCTCATCGTAGCTAAGCCGCGGATAGTTACCCTGGGCGCTGGGCAGGAGCTTGCTAACCTCGCGCCCCAAAAGTGCCAGCTCCTGCGCGCGCTTATTCAGCACGCGGCTCACCAGATAGATCAAGAGCTCTTCTTGCAGCTGCATACTCTCTTCGTGTTCCAGGTAAGCGACCTCCGGCTCGATCATCCAGAACTCCAGCAGGTGCTTGCGGGTCTTGGACTTCTCGGCGCGGAAGGTCGGGCCAAAGGTGTAGACCTTGCCATAAGCCAGCGCTCCGGCTTCAGCATAGAGCTGGCCGGACTGCGACAGGTAGGCGGTATCCTCGCCAAACAGGTCGATCTCGAAAAGGTTAGTGGTCCCTTCCACCGCGGTAGGCATAAACAGCGGCGCATCGAAACGCAAGAAGCCGCGCTCGGCAAAAAAATCGTGAATGGCCCGCTCGAGCTCGTCACGGATGCGCATAATCGCCCACGGCCCACGGTGGCGCAGATAGAGGTGGCGGCGCTCCATGAGAAAGTCCACGCCGTGCTCTTTGGGGGTTATCGGGTACTCTTCATGCGGCGGGGCGACAACCCTGACTCCAGTTACCGCCAACTCGACCCCGGAGGGCGAGCGCTCATCGGCGCGGACCGTACCTGTGACTACCACGCTGGTCTCTTGCGCTAACGACCGCGCGGTGACAAAGACCTCCTCGGCGACCTCACTCTTGACCACGACTCCCTGGACAAAGCCGGTGCCGTCGCGCAGTTGCAAGAAGGCGATCTTGCCGCTGCTGCGCGAGCCGGTCAGCCAGCCTTTAAGCTCTACTGTTTCGCCGATATGCCTGGATAACGCTGCGATGTAGACGTGTGGCATAAGAGAGTCTATCAAGCTACCGCCGCAGGGCCAGCTCGAAGGCCTGTGCCGCGCCGCAGTCCTCGACATCGCCCACCACGGTCGGGTAGCGTGCCAGCAGCTCGAGCTCACTGTTAGCCATCACCACCGGATGACCGACTCGCTCGAGCATGGGCAGGTCGCCGCGGCTATCACCGACCGCCATGATGTTAGCCAGATCGATCTTGAGGTGCTTGGCCAAGTGCTCCACCGCCGTCCCCTTGGACACCCCCGCCTGCGTGATGCTGATAAAGTAGGTGTCTTTCAGCACCGGCGAGCTGGCGCGGCTGATCTGCATGTTGTTAAACTTAAGCGCTTCTACGATGCTGAGTTGAGCGGAGGTTACCACCCACTGCGCACGCACTATCGGCTCACTGGCCAAGACGCTTTTAAGGTCGCGCACCACGGCGCTCATAGCGATCATCTTGGCGTGCGCCTCGCTTAAGGGGGTCTTGCGCTCGACGAACATCTCGCTGGGAGTGTAGAGCTCGAGCACCAGATTGTGCTCGCGCGAGAAGGCGATCACCTGCTCGGTTACCGCCCCCGGCAAGGCGTGAACCGAAAGCGGCCGACCGTCAGGGTAGCTAATTACCGCGCCGCTATGGAAGATATGAGGATTGTTCGGCCCTAAGCGCTGCGCCACCTTCTGAGCGCCACCGCCACAGGGGCGGCCGGTGCAGACTGCCGCCTTGACACCCGCCACCTTAGCCTTTTCGACCGCTTGCCAGAGACACTCCTGTACTAAGCCGCTGCTGCCGATCATGGTGCCGTCGAGATCCACGATAACGAGTGGAATCACGCTAACTCCTCAACTTTCAAGTGCAGCTCCGCTAACTGCGCCGAGGTAAGCGCTCTGGGTGCCCCGGTGAGAGGACAGGCACCACGTTGGTTCTTGGGGAAAGCGATTACTTCGCGCAGGCTGCTAGCGCCGGCTAAGAGCATCACCAGGCGGTCCAGCCCCCAGGCGATGCCGCCGTGGGGCGGAGCACCGTAGGAGAGCGCTTCCAAAAAGAAGCCGAAGCGCTCTTTAGCTTCAGCCTCGCTAAAGCCCAGCGCCTCAAACATTTTGAGCTGCACGTCGTAGCGATGGATACGGAGCGAACCACCGCCGATCTCGTGGCCGTTTAAGACCAGATCGTAAGCCCAGGCCCGCACCGCGCCGGGATCGCTGTCCAACTTGGCCAGGTCCTGGTCGTGCGGGCGGGTAAAGGGGTGGTGCATATAGGTATAACCGCCCCGCTCTTCGCCCTTCGGCAAGCTCAGGGCAGCGTCGCGCTCGAGCAGGGGAAAATCGACTACCCACAAGAAGACCAGTGCCTGCCCATCATAGAGGGCTAGGTCGCGGCCCAACTTAGTGCGGAGTGCCCCGAGCGCCGTACAAGCTACCTGCCAGCGGTCAGCGACGATTAACAGCAGGTCACCCGGCTGTGGCGCCTGAGCCAGCAGCGCTGCCTGCTCAGCTTCGGATAAGGCCTTAGCGATCGAGCCGCTAAACCCGTCGCCCTCGCGGCGCAGCCAAGCCAGGCCCTGGGCGCCGTGCTGCTTAGCGTGTAGCTCGAGCTCTGTTAGCGTTTTGCGGCTGAGCCTGGCGGCCAACGCAGCCGGTATGGGCAACGCCTTGATCGCCCCGCCGGCCCCCAGCGCAGCGCTAAAGCTTTGCAACGCGGTAGCAGCAAAGACCGCACTCAGATCCGTGAGCCGCAGCTCAAAGCGTAGATCGGGCTTGTCCGAGCCGTAACTAGCCATCGCCTCCTGGTAGCTTAGGCGCGGGAAAGGGGTAGCTACTTCCCGACCCAGGGCGGTCTGCACCACGTGGGCCATCAACCCCTCGTTTAAAGCCAGCAGGTCGTCTTGCTCAATAAACGACATCTCCAGATCGAGCTGGGTAAAGTCGGGCTGGCGATCGGCGCGTAGATCTTCGTCGCGGAAGCAACGGGCGATCTGAAAGTAGCGGTCAAACCCGGCCATCATCAGGAGCTGCTTGAATAGTTGCGGCGACTGCGGCAGAGCATAAAAGGCGCCGGGCTGCACCCGCGAAGGGACGACATAATCGCGCGCCCCTTCCGGCGTGGACAGGGTCAGCAGCGGTGTTTCGACCTGAATAAAGCCCTGGGCGTCGAGGTAGTCCCAGATCGCTTTGCTGATGGTGTGGCGTAAGCGGAGGGGGTAGGCCGCCTCAGGGCGGCGCAGGTCGAGGTAGCGGTGCTGCAAGCGCAGCTCTTCGCTTATCTCGCGGGCATCGACCGAGCCGTCGATCAGAAAGGGTGGCGTCTTGGACTCGGCCAGGATGACGATGTTGGTAGCGAGCAGCTCGATCTCGCCGGTAGCCAGGCGGGCGGTGCGCTGGCCCTCTGGGCGGAGGCGTACCGTCCCGGTGATCTCCAGCACGTACTCAGCCTTAGCCCGCCCGGCTTCGGCAAAGACGGGTGCCGTGTCCGGCACCGCGACCACCTGGATTAACCCGGCGCGGTCGCGCAGGTCGAGGAAAATTAGCCCGCCTAAGTCTCGGCGACGATTGACCCAACCCTGTAGGGTCACCGTCTGTCCGGCGTGCTGGGCACGCAGGTCACCGCAGTAGTGTGTTCGCTTCATTATCCCTCGCTTTATGGCGTAAGAACGCTGCTAACTCGCCTTCGGGAACCTCAAATTGCGCTCCCGAGGCCAGCTCCTTGATCTGATAAGCCCGTTGCTCTCGCTCGCGGCTGCCGCGCAGCGCCGCCAAGACAGCGCCCGCTCGATCCGCCTCCTTAAGCCCTTTGCCGGGGTTGCGCGGCGCGTAGGCATGGAGCACGATACCGTGCCGACGGAGCGTCAAGGCCGCTTTGGCTACTTCGCCGACCGCCTCTTCGTCCATGGGGATCAGGTAGAGCAGCGGGCGGGCAGACTCAGTTGGCAGCGCCCCCTCTTGCTGCAGAGCATCGAGCAGGCGCTCGAGGCCAAAGGCCCAGCCAACTCCCGGCGTGGGCGGACCGCCGAGCTGCTCGACTAAGCCGTCGTAGCGGCCACCGCCGCACAGTGCCGATTGTGCGCCGATGGCGCCGTGGTGAAACTCAAAAGCGGTGCGGCGGTAGTAGTCCAGGCCGCGCACCATGTTGGGCTCGAGCTCAAAGGGGATCTCCCAATCCGACAGGTAAGCCTGGACTTGGGCGAAATGCACCCTGGCTGCCTCACCCAGGAAGTCCAGCGGGCGCTTTAAGTCGGCGACAACCGCCTGATCTTCGGCACTCTTACTATCTAGCACGCGCATCGGATTAAGGCGCAGCCGCTCGCGGCTAGTCTCGGAAAGCCTATCCGCCAGCGGTGTCAGTGCCTCACGTAGATAGTGGTTATAGGCCTGGCGGTCCTTGGGGTCGCCGACCGAGCCGAGCTTGACGACTAGCTCGCGCAAGCCTAGCTCGCTAAAGATCTGATACAGCAGGGCGATAGCCTCGGCGTCCAGCAGCGGCGCGTCCAGCCCCAGCAGCTCGCAGTTGACCTGATGGAACTGCCGAAAGCGCCCGCGCTGTGGCTTCTCGGCGCGAAAGACCGGGCCGATGCTCCAGAGCTTGATGGGGGAGGGCCGGACATGCAGGCCGTGCTCGATAAAGGCGCGCAACACACCAGCGGTAAACTCGGGGCGGAGGGTAAGCGAGCGAGCGCCGGCATCAACGAAGGTGTACATCTCCTTTTGCACCACCAAGTCGGCCGACTCGCCGACCGACTTGGTAAAAACTTCGCTGTATTCAAAGATGGGCGGAGTAAGCTGCACCGCTCCAGCCCGCTCGAGCACCTGTTTGGCGACCGCGGCGATCCTGGCCCACTGGGCGTGCGCTTCGGGAAGCGTGTCGTGCGTCCCTTTGACCCGAGCGAAGCGAGAGTGATTTTTGACCCGAGCGAAGCGAGTTCGCGAAGCGCCCCGAAGGGAGTGATTCTTGCCGGCTTGAGGCTTCATACCGGCCCAGTCTAACCCAGCGTGAGCGGGTTGTGGCTTGTGGGTAGTAGATGGGTAGTGGGCTGTGGGAAGTAGAAAAATCCCTACGAACTACAACCCACACCCCACAACCTGCTATTCAGCGATTGCTAGGTAGCGCGTTACTCCTTACACCATCGACTACGACCAGCGCAAAGCCAATTCCAACACCGCTTGGTGCACCGACCACAATGCGGTTAGGGCTCCACTCCCGCACATCGGGGATGCGAAAGCCGCCCTGCCCTGAGCTGTCGGCGCCTATGACCACATAGCTGGTTTCGCCCGGAGCGCCAAAATATCGGCCTTGTAGGACGATCACATCCTGCCTAACCGTCACTGAAACAAGGGTTGGAAGGATGTTGTCTTGCACGGTTATGGCGGGGGCACAGGCCGCCAGCAAGAGAAACGCCAGGCCCAAGAGCACGAAACGTTTTAGAAGCTTCACGATAGCCTCCTTACTACGCACCATATTACCCTCAGCGCGGCGCGTCAATGGCAAGTTTCACGCTTACCACTCATCCACTATCGCCTTAAGCGCTCGGTCATCGGCCTTGGCGTAGTTGCGGGCCATATCCAGGGTGGCATGTCCCAGGTGATCGGCCACCTTGGTTATGTCGCCGGTCTGGCGCTGCAAGAGGGTGCCGGCGGCATGGCGCAGGGCGTGGAGCCCTTGAAACCTAACGCCGGCGGCGCGGCAGGTACGGGCTAGCCGTTCGCGGGCGCTAAGGCGCGAGCGGAAGGGCAAGATATGGGCTGTGGATTGTGGGCTGTGGATTGTGGGTTGTCCCTTCGGGGAGCTTCGCGAACCCACATCCCACTTCCTACTTCCTACAACCTGCTCCCTGAGGAGTAGGAGAGTCTCGGTAAGCGTTCTGGACAGGTTAACAGTGCGCTTTTTGCCACCTTTGCCGTGCTGGACGACAAGTTTGCGATTCACCAGGTCAACCTCCGACCAGCGCAGCGCCAACATCTCGCTGACCCGCAGGCCGGCGTGCGCCCCCAGCAGGATCAGTAGCTTGGTGACGGGATCGGCTACCGCCAGCAGGCGAGTAATTTCAAGCTGGCTGTAAGCGCCCTGGCGCTCCCACGGGGCGGTCTTGTCCTTGGCAGCCTTGGCATCAGCAAACGGCTCAGCTTCGGTAGCACCCGCCCAGCGCAGCGCCTTGTAAAGGGCCTTACCGGCAGCGATCTTGACCCGCACCGTGGCGGGCTTGCGGCCGCGGCGCTCCATGGTGCGCAGCCAGACGGCGGCGGCGTCACGGCTAGGGCGTAGCAGATTTTCACCCTGCCAAGCAGTCAGCAGATCCTTGACGCCGCGGCGATAGGCTTTATAGGTGTTGATCGACACCAGCGCGCCCGATTCGCCGTGCAGCGTTAGGTGCGCTTCAGTTAGCTGCCACAGCGTTTCAAAGTCGCGCTCCGCTGCCGCCCTGACAGCTAGGCGGCGGAGGTCGGCGGTGCTGAGGCTAGCTAAATGGCGGGCGCGGCCTACCTGGTCGTGGCTGGCGATGACTAAACTGTCGGGCGAAGCCTTGTCTAGTGGGTCTATCATCACCCTACGATAACACTTCTTATCGTAGGGTAGAGCTGGGGCAGCCTAAAAGTCAAATCGAGGTGAGTTTGACTCGCACCTTGCCGTGACCGGATGAGATTTAGCGTCGCCAAGCAACATGCTGGTCGGCCTGCCACACCCATTAATCATTACCCACCACAGACATACCGTCCCTGACAGCATTTTTGCCCCGACGCGCTGTAATGCGTTTTAAGGGGCCTCCAGCACGATTTAAGGGGTAAAGGTGCGGGGACAGTGGCGGATAGAAACGCTGCGGAGTTGGCACCCGTACTCGGCTTAATGGACTATCTCGATATCATCGCACAACATCACGAACGCTTCGATGGCGGCGGCTACCCCTGGGGCTTACGTGGTTCACAGATAAGTCTAGCTGCGCGAGTAGTCGCAGTAGCTGATGCTCTTGAGGTGATGACCGCCGGCCGACCTTATCGATGCGCCAAGCCGTTAGGCGTTGCCCTCGATGAGCTAGAGGCGCTCTCCAGCGCACAGTTTTGCCCGCAGGTCATAGCAGGTGTAGCAAATCGGAATTACTCGGGCGAAGCCTTATTACTCGGGCGAAGCCTTGTCGGTACGAGTTTGGTTACGAAGCATTTACCAATGCTGCCAGCAGCGCCGCGCTTACCTCGATGCCACGGTAGTAGTTAATCAGGTCGAACTTCTCGTTAGGTGAGTGGGCCTTGTCCGACTCTAAACCCAAACCGACCATCACCACCTGGGCACCGAGCAACTCTTGAAAGGTGCTGACCACCGGAATGGTGCCGCCGGTACGGGCGAACACCGCGGGGCGACCGAATACGGCAGCTAAGGCCTGGGCCGCTGCCTTTACTGCTGGTGCCTCGAGCGGCGTCAGCGCCGGCAGCGCGCCGTGCAGCTCAGTGACGGCAACTTCGACTCCTGGCGGGGCCAGGCTCTTAAGGTGCGCGGCGAGTTTGGCCGCAATATCGTGCGGGTCTTGGTTCGGCACCAAGCGGCAGGAGATCTTAGCCCGCGCTTCGGCAGCGATGACGGTCTTGGCACCTTCCCCTTGAAAGCCGCCGCCGATGCCGTTGCAGTCGAGCGTTGGTCGTGCCCACAGGCGCTCGAGCAGCGTATAGCCAAGCTCGCCAGGGGTAGCTGCCAGCCCGGCTTCGCGCTTGAAGTGCGCCTCGTCAAACGGTACCTGCCGGAAGGCTTCGCGCTCGGTATCGGTAAGCTCGAGCACAGCGTCATAAAAGCCCGGCACCGTGACGCGCCCCTGCTCGTCATGAAGCTGCGCAATAATCTTGGCTAGAGCGTTTATAGCGTTGGGTGCGCCGCCGCCGTAAGCTCCGGAGTGCAGATCGCGCCCGGCACCGCGCACCACCACGTCGACATAGGCCAACCCCCTAAGGCCGTAGGTGATAGTGGGGGTATCAGGCGCCACCATCGCCCCGTCGGAGATGAGCACAACGTCAGCGGCTAGCAGCTCGCGGTGAGCCTCGATGAAGGGGGTGAGGTTAGGGCTGCCGATCTCCTCTTCCCCTTCGATCAAGAAGGTGAGGTTGACCGGCAGTGTGCCGGTAGTAGCCAGTAGCGCCTCGGCCCCCTTGATATGCGCGTAGAGCTGCCCTTTGTCATCAGACGCGCCCCGCGCCACAATCAAGCCGTCCTCGACCACCGGCTCGAAGGGCGGCGAGGTCCATAGGGCCAGCGGCTCAGGCGGCTGCACGTCGTAATGGCCGTAGACGAGCACGGTCGTAGCGCTATCGGAAATGCGATAGCGGGCCACCACCACCGGGTGGCGCGGCGTCTCAAACCGCTGCGCCTCGAAGCCTAACTCGGTTAGCCTGTCCGTCACAAACTCAGCAGCGCGGCGCACCTCGCCTTGCCGGCTCGAGTCGGTGCTGACCGAAGGGATCCGCAAAAAGTCGAGCAGTTCGTTAAGGTGGCGCTGCTGGTTGGCCCTTAAATAGTCCTTAAGCATGAGCGAGTATATCAGCCGCTGCCCTCTTCACCTTTAGGCGCCATGAGCGCGGCGGTAAGTTTGAGCATCCGCTCATTGAGGCGCGACTGCAGATAGTCGATCCGCCCTTCAAGCTGATCTTGCAGGTCGTCAAGCCTATTGCGCAGGCGGATGATCTCCTCTACCCCCGCCAGGTTGACACCCAGCTCTTGCGTTAGGCGGCGGATCTCGCGCAGGCGCTCGATGTCGCGCTGTGAGTAGAGCCGGGTCTTGCCGGCGCTGCGGCTGGGCTCAATCAGCCCTTTGCGCTCGTAGAGGCGCAGCGTCTGGGGGTGCATGTCCACTAGCTCTGCCGCCACGCTAATGACGTAGAGCGGGCGATCCTTAGCGATCACCTCGTCATCCTCGGCGCGCCGCCCTTCGGCAGGCTCAGGGCGGCGTTTGTCAGACTCAGCCATAGCAGACTCCTTAGGTTAGCGCGTCGCGCAACTTGCGCCATAACCCTTGCCAGACGGCAATCTTGAGCTTAATTAGCAGGTCTCCCCCGGCCAACCCGCCGCCGGGAATGCGGACTACCTGGCCGTCCTTGACCTGGGCGGGAATCTTGACGCTCAGCCCAAGCACCCGGCTCGCGGTCCCGCGCGCGGCCTCGAGCGCGGTAATCGGCAGCTCGGTGACAAGATCCTGACCATCGAAGCGAACACCGGCCGGGAGCCGTACCTGTACCGTAATAAAAGCATCCCCCGGCGGGCTCCCCGGCCCACCAAGCCCTCTTAGGCGCAGCTTAGTGCCGGGCCTAATCCTGCTAGGGATGGTGACTTCTACTGCCGCTCCACTGCGCACCACGCCCTGGCCGTTGCAGACCGGACACGCCGGGTTAGCCCCTCGGCACTGCGGACAGACGCTCGGCCCCGGCAGCTGAACTCGGCGCACCGCTCCGGCTCGAGCCTCCTCGGGGCTAAGATCCAGACTCGTCGTGCGATCCTCGCCAGGGAGCAACCCTGAGCGGCGCCAAGCCGCCGCCATCACCCCAAACAGTGCGTCAAAGACTACGTTACCGGTGCGCGGCATACCCATCTTGCCCAGGTCGATACGGATGTCGGCTTCCTGAAAAACGGTCTGCCAATCGACATGGCTGAAATCGGGCCGGGCCGGGCTGTCGCCGTAACGGTCGTAGCGCGCCCTCAGCTCAGGGTCGCGCAGCGTAGCATAGGCTTCCGAGATCGCCTTGAACCGCTCCTCGGCAGCCTTATCGCCCGCATTGCGATCGGGGTGGTACTGCATGGCCAAGCGGCGATAGGCGGCCTTGATCTCGTCCGGGCCGGCCTGGCGAGAGACCCCCAACAGCTCATACGGGTCGCGTGCCGTCGTCACAGCTTCACTATACATTACCTGAGCCTGATCATGTTAATACTGTTAGCATCATCCGGCTAAAGTGGCTTAAGGCGTAGCAATGGAGGGGGGCGGTGCTATTGTAGGGGCTGAAAGGAGTCTCATGCGTCTACTATTGATACCAATTCTGACCCTCAGCCTCGCGCTAGCCAGCGCCCAGGAAGGGGTTGATGAGAGTGCGGTGGTGCTGCGCGTTGGTGAGGCGGTCATCACGCGAGCCGAATTCGATCAGCGCTTTACGGTGTTTGTAACTAACGTCGCCGCGCAACAAGGCTTGCCGCTAAACGCTGAAACCATGCCGCTGCTTAACACGCTGCGACCCATCTATCTAGATCAACTAGTAACTGAGCAAGCGCTGCTACGCGAAGCTCAACGGCGCCGCTTCACGGTGCCGGCGGAGTATGTCGAAGGGCAGCTAGCCGGCATTCGCGCTAACTTTGCCTCGGACGAGGCCTACCAGGAGGCCCTGGCGCGTGCCGGTTTTGCCAACGAAGCGCTGCTAGCCACGCTAATCAGCGAGGCAAGCTTGCTGGATCAGGTTATCACTGCACTGCAGAACGAGCTTGATATTAAAGGTCACCACCTTCAGCTCTGGTATGACAACAATCGGGCCCAGCTCGAGCAACCGGCTCAAGCCTGCGCGCGCCACATCTTGGTGGCTGACGAAGGCACAGCCCATGTGCTCAAAGCCGAATTGCAGGCCGGAGCTGACTTCGCCGCACTAGCTCAGGCCAATAGCCTAGACGGCGGCAGCGCCCCTCAGGGTGGCGACCTCGGCTGTTTTCCGCGCGGGGCGATGGTAGCCCCGTTTGAAGAGGTCGCCTTTAACGCCCCGCTAGACGTCGTCAGCGCACCGGTGAGGAGCCAGTTTGGCTACCACCTGATCCTGCCCTACAACCGCACCCCGGCCTACTTGCCTCCGCTGTCCGAGGTTGAGGCCCGAGTGCGCGCTGCGGTTGAGCAGGAGGTGCTGGCTGCGCTAATCCGCGCCTACCGCGAAGGCCCAGGGATCGAAGTCTTTGCAGAACGAATCGCTGAAGAGAAGGTGGAGTAAAAAAGCCGTATTCCAGTAGTCAGTAGGGGCGACCACGTGGTCGCCCATTTTCATCATGGGCAGGTCTCCCCTACTTATAGCTCGAGCACAACTAGCTGGCTACCCACAACTTGCTGTTGATCTATATGTGCTATATTTCACGATATCTCTGATTGTGCAATTTCTGTTTAATAAATCCGAACTTTATCATCCACCTCTGCTACACTTAGGCTACGAACTTGCCATAGAAAGGACCACTTATGACCTTCAAGCAAAGTCGGCTGCTCATCTCCCTAGCGGCACTAACCCTGGCGTTAACGGCCTGTACCATCACCTTTGTCCCAGGTGACATCACCCTACGTGGCACCGTGCGCTTTGGCGTCGAAGTCGGCGATATTATCACCCGCTTTGAACCTACCCGTGGAGCCGGCGCCCGTTATCGCCCCGGCGACTCCATCTCCTTCTTGATCCGCACCACCAGCGACGGCTACATCACCCTCACTTCGATCAGCCCTGACGGCACCGTCGACGTTTTTCAGCGCAACATTTTCGTGCGTGGCGGGATAGATAACATCATTCCCACTCGCGGCAGGTTCATCGTCAGCTCGCGCGGAGGCCGCGACTACGGCGTCAATCGCGTCCGGGCCCTCTTTACCCCCGAACCCACCCGCGGACGAGTCACCTACCGCGGCGTCTGGAGTGATAGCGACTGGACACAGAGCATCAGAGTAGAGCTCGAGCCCTTCCCGGTCACCGCCCGCGACGTGCGTGAAACCAGCTTCGTCATTGTCCGGCGGCGCTAAGTAGGCGACCGATGCGGTAGACTAAGGACAGGAGGTCTACTTGGCAGGTCATAGTAAATGGGCTCAGATCAAACGCAAAAAGGCTGCCAACGACAAGCAGCGCGGAGCCATCATCAGCAAGCACATCCGCGCCATTCAGGCTGCTGTGCGCTCGGGTGGCAGCGGTGACCCGGCGGCTAATCTGGCCTTAAAGAATACGCTGGCGGCAGCCAAAGCTGACAGCGTCCCGCAGGACAACATCGACCGCGCTATCGAGCGGGCGGTCGGCGGCAGCGAAGGGGGCGGCTTCGATGAGGTTGTTTACGAGGGCTACGCACCGGCTGGGGTAGCGCTGTTGGTTGAGGCCTTGACCGATAACCGCAACCGGACCGCGGGGGAGGTTCGCCACGTCTTCACCAAGTACGGCGGCAACATGTCGGGTAGCACCGCCTGGCAGTTCGACAGTAAAGGGGTTATCGTGCTGCGCGACACTAGCGAGCAGGTCCAGGAGCTGGTCATCGGACTTGAGGTTGAGGATCTGGAGCTTGACGGCGACACCCTGACCTTATACACCGATCCCGGCTCGCTCTATACTGTGCTAGAAAGGCTGCAAGAGGCAGGGCTCGAGCCCGAGGTAAGCCAATTGACCAAAGTGCCGCAAACTGTCACAGCGCTAAGCCCTGAGGACTCCGCCAAGGTGCTGCGCCTAATCGAGGCGCTAGAAGAGCTTGACGACGTACAAAACGTCTATAGCACCGCGGAGTTTGCCGACGTAGTTGAGGCTAGCTAGTTTATGCACATCCCCACCCTCTCTTGGAATGATCTCCCTAAAGTCAGCACGGCGCAAATGGAGCATCTCATCACGCTGGCCACCGGCAAATACGGCCTTGATATGCGGGTGCTAATCGAGCATATCGGCAGGAGTACGGCAGACCTGTGCCAGCATCTGGTACCGGAGGGGCCGGTGCTGGTGGTTGCCGGCCGAGGGGGAAACGGTGGGGCGGGCCTGGCTGCCGCCCGGTTGTTGGCCGGGCGCGGCCGCGCTGTCTGGGTAGCGCCTATTCACGAGGCCGAGAACTACTCGGGCCTCCCCAAGGAGCAGCTCGAGGCGCTTAAGCACTACCCCAGCGTGAAGGTCAAGAGCAGTATCCCCAAGATGAAGTTCGCCTGTGCCCTGGATGCCGCTGTAGGCGCTAACTTAGAGGGTCCGCCGCGCGGCCGCACGCTCGACGCGCTGACGGTGCTAAACGCCATGGACACCTGCACCGTGATCTCCCTCGATATTCCTACCGGGCTAACTGCTAACGATGGCACTACGCCCGGTCAGGTGGTGCAAGCCGATGCCACACTCTGCATCGGATTACTAAAACCAGGCTTACAGCACCGCGCTGCGGGCGATCTTTACCTAGCCGACGCGGTCATCCCTCCGCTGTTGCTAGCCGAAATTGGACTTCAGCCCCTCACGCTGCCCGCCTGGGTCTGCCGGGTGCTGCCCTAGCGCGGCATGATCGAAAAATTAAACGCCCGAATGCCCAACCGATCCTCACTCCGTACCCGGTGCGGATTAGTGTTGCTGCCGCGAAATAGCTGCACGACCAGCGCGTACTCGCCGGGGGGCGCATCATCGCGCAAGCGGGCACGGAGGGCCGTCTCTACCCCGCGCTGCCAGACCTCGCCAGGCTTGGCTAGTTGGAACACCTGGTTCTGACTCTCGGCGCTGCGAAAGAGCCGGTGAGCCATCTGGGGGTAGCCCCGGGCGGTATCGCGCGCGACTACGTTGAGGAACGCCACGGCTATCGGGACTACCTCCTCGCTGACCAGGCGGAAGGTCAGAGTGATCTCTATCTCATCCCCCGGACGATAGTAGGGCGCCAGGTTGGCCGTGGCTTCCAGGTGCTGTGCCCAGGCTAGCGGGAACGATATCAGAGCGAGTGCGGACACCAGGTAAAGAGCCTTCGCCATGACCAAGATGGTACCAGGTATCGCTCGGCATGACAGCAATAGACAAGTTATAGAATTGGGTTATGGCCAAACTCCGGACAGACAGCCTGCTTGAGCTCACTTTCTTATCAGACCCTCAGCTCAGCCCTGACGGGCGCTTCCTCGTTGCGGTCAGCACCACCAGCGAGCCGGGCCAGGGTGAAGGAAAAAGCTACCAGCCTCCGCGTTATCACAGTCGCCTGGTGCGGTATCAGACTGATGGGTCCGGCCACCAAGCTTTTACGCAGGGGACAAGCGACAGCAAGCCGCGCTTCAGTCCTGACGGCAGCAAGCTGGCCTTCTTGGCCAAGCGCGGCGACGACAAGCAGCCGCAGCTCTATTTAATGTCCTTTAGCGGCGGCGAAGCCGAGCGCCTGACCCAACTAAAATCGGGGGTGTTGTCGTATGTTTGGCACCCTGATAGCCGGCAATTAGCCTTTATCTCCCGCGGTGACTGGGAAGACCGGGCAGCCCAAGAAGAGCGGGCGCGGGTTATCGAACGGATGCACTACAAAGCGGACGGGCGTGGTTTTCGGCCTAGCGAGATCGCTCAGGTCTACCTTATCTCGCTAGGCGATAAGGAGCCAAAGAGGCTCAGCAACTTTGCTGCCAATCCTAACGAGATAGTCTTTCGTCCTGACGGTAGCTCGCTCTATGTCTGCGCGGCAACCAGCCTGGCCGACGAGGACCGCTGGCATAGCGGGCTGTGGCAGCTTCCGGCTACAGGTGGCGAGGCGGCCCTGCTGATAGACAGCAGCCAGATGGTAAGTGATGTGGTACCCTCACCAGACGGCGCCAGCCTGGCCCTGATGGCGCCTGCCGAACCCGGCAACTTAGCCAGCCCGATGGGCTTGTGGCTCTGGCAGGATAGCCGCTTAAGTCTGCTAACCGGCGAGCTCGACGCGCAGCCCGGCATCGGCGGCGACAGCCGCTACGGCGACTATCCCAACCGGCCCGCCTGGTCGGAGGACAGCCGCAGCCTAGTCATCAACGTCAATCGGGCTGGAAGGAGCACGCTTAGCCGTGTGTCGCTAGCGAGCGGCAACATCCGGGCGCCGCACAGCGGCGACCGAGCGGTGACGGCGTTTAGCTACGCTGCCGGACGCCTGGTGTTCCTGGCCGAGACGCCGAGTCGGCCCGGTGAGCTGTTCACCCTGTGGCGCGGGCATGAAACGCAGCTCAGTCAGGTCAACGCCGACTTTGTAGCCCGCTACCGCCTGGCCGAGGCTGGCGAGCACGCCACCCGTGCCGAGCGGGGCCCCAGGCTGACTTACTGGACCTTGCCGCCACGCAAGCCTCGTAAGGATAAGGCGCTGGTGTTGCAGGTCCACGGCGGGCCTCATACCAACTACGGCTACGGCTTTTACTTCGAGTTTCAACTGCTCGCAGCACGCGGCTATACCGTGACCTACGGCAACCCGCGCGGCAGCACTAGCTACGGCAGCGGCTTCGCCCAGAGCATCCTGGGCGGCTATGGCACAGTGGATGCTGCCGATGTGCTGGCCATAGCCGACTCAGCCCGCTCAAATCACACCGACCCCGAGGCTCCCATCCATCTCACGGGCGGCAGCTACGGCGGCTTCATGACCAACTGGCTGATCACTCAGACCGCAGCCTTCCGCTCGGCAGTGACGCAGCGTTCGATCTGTAACTGGCTGAGCTTTTATGGTACCTCCGACATCGGCTACCGTTTTAGCGAATATGAGGTGGGCGGTAACCCCTGGGCCGATACCGACAAGCTCTGGGCACAGAGTCCACTCAAACACGTTGCCAACGTCACCACCCCGCTCCTGATTATCCACTCCGAGGAAGACCACCGCTGCCCGATCGAGCAGGCCGAGCAGTTCTATATCGCCCTTAAGCGGATCGGCGGGGCCGAGGTCCGCTTCATCCGCTTCCCCGGTGAGTGCCATGAGCTATCGCGCTCGGGGCGGCCTGACCGGCGGCTCGAGCGGCTGGAGGCGATCGTAGGCTGGTTTGAGTCTCACCCTTGAGCGGCTTTAAAGCCAGAGGGTCAAGGGCTCGAGCGCTCAGACAAACGGGTTGTAGGTAGTGGGTAGTAGGGCAACCCACACCCTCCGAAGCGGAAAGGGCACCCAACGTCGCACGTCGCGGAGTTTTAGACACTCCCGCCCCGATGTGCTACACTTAGCGGCTGGAGACGGGGGTTGGCGTTCGCCTTTATTGAACGCCGGCTCTAATCTACCCGAAAGCGCAGGTATTTGCATGGCACTAGACCCACAGCATAAGGCAAGCATCATGGCCGAGTACGCCAAAACGCCGGGCGACACCGGCTCGGCGGAAGTTCAGGTAGCGCTGCTCACTGCCCGCATTGAGGCACTGAGCGGCCATTTACAGCAAAATATCAAGGATCACCACGGGCGGCGCGGCTTGCTTAAGATGGTCGGCAAGCGCAAGCGGCTGTTAAAGTACCTTGAGCAGAGCGATTACGAAGGCTATAAAGCGCTCATCGGTCGCTTGGGCCTACGGCGCTAAGAACGTGCTTGGATCAGCGGCGCAACCGCTATGGGCTAACCTTGCGAGCGAGGCGCCGTGCCTCGCTTTTTTAAGGCAAAGTAAGGAGAAGGCGTGAATATTCCGGCAGGTAAACGGTACAGCACCATGCTAGGTGGTCGCGAGCTGGTGATTGAGACCGGCAAGTACGCTAAGCAGGTCTCAGGCTCGGTGACGGTGCGCTATGGCGATACTATAGTGCTGGTCACCGCCCAGATGTCAGATGAGGTTAGCCCTGGCGATTTCTTGCCGCTAACGGTGGAGTACGAAGAGCGGCACTACGCCATCGGCAAGATTCCCGGTTCGTTCATGCGCCGTGAAGGGCGCCCCGGCACCCAGGCGACACTGAACGGCCGCTTAACCGACCGGCAGATCAGACCCCTGTTCCCCAAAGGGCTCCGCAACGAGATTCAGGTCATCATCACCGTGCTCAGCGCCGACCGGCAGCACGACCCGGCCACCTTAGGGGCGATCGGCGCCTCCGCTGCGCTGAGCTTAAGTGACATCCCCTGGGATGGACCGACCGCTTGCCTGACTATGGGCTATCGCGACGGCCACTATCTCGTTAACCCGACCTTGTCCGAGCTTGAGACCTCGCAGCTCGAGCTAGTGATTGCCGCCAGCACGGATGCGGTGTTGATGGTCGAAGCCGGCGCCGATGAGCTGCCCGAAGGGGTGATGGTGGGTGCCATCGAACTAGCGCACCGCGAGCTGCAGCCGGTCATCGCCTTGATCGAGCAGTTGCGCGCCGAGCTAGGCCAGCCTAAAGCGCCTGTTAAACCGCCAGTGGGGCTGCCTGACGGCGAGATAGAGCGCGTCTACCAGGAAGCTAGGGCTGCGGGGCTTTACGACGTGCTGCTGACCCCCGGCAAGCACGAGCGGAGTGCAGCGCAAAAGGCGCTGCGTGAGGCTATCATGGCGCGGCACGTACCTGACCCCAGCGCTGAGGGGGCAGCCGCGCGCGTCGATCAGCTCAAAGAAGCTTTTGCTAAGGCCGTCCAGCGCGAATCCAGGCGCATGGTACTAGAAAACGGCATCCGCTCTGATGGGCGCCGCCCCGAGCAGATCCGCAACATCTGGATCGAAACCGGCCTCTTGCCCGCCGCCCACGGCTCGGCGGTCTTTACCCGCGGCGAGACCCAGGTATTAGGCGTAACCACGCTCGGCACCCGCAAAGACAACCGCCTGGTAGACGACCTTGGCCTCGAAGAGACTGAGGAGTTCATGCTGCACTACAACTTCCCGCCTTACTCGACCGGCGAGGTCAAGCGGCTGCGCGGCGTGGGGCGGCGCGAGCTGGGCCACGGCAACCTGGCGCGGCGGGCGTTGCTGCCGGTACTGCCCGACTTTGAGAGCTTCCCTTACGTCATCCGGGTAGTCGGTGAAACGCTCGAGAGCAACGGCTCGAGCTCGATGGCTACGGTCTGCGCCGGTTGCCTGAGCCTAATGGACGCCGGCG
>Ga0207951_100190_pt1 | contig 39792 bp, 36 predicted proteins | sample Subbio12Aug_8Bad_FD_184830 | JGI IMG/M metagenome (GOLD analysis project Ga0207951, IMG submission 184830) | Serpentinite rock and fluid subsurface biosphere microbial communities from McLaughlin Reserve, California, USA - CR12Aug_8Bad (SPAdes) | ecosystem: Environmental > Terrestrial > Deep... | reverse complement strand
CCGCGAGCCCTTGGCCCGCTACATCGCCCTGCTGGAACAGGCGCTGGACCGCAAGGCGGTCCTCAACATCATGCCGACCCAAGACGGCGAGATGACTCGCACCGAGGCCGATGTCGCCGAGACCCGCGCGGCCCTCGGCTATGCGCCGTCGGTGCCCATCGAAGTGGGCGTGACCCGCTTCGTCGACTGGTACCGGGACTTCTACCGGGTCTGACGCGGTCGCGAACAGCGCGGCATGGTCGTGCCGAAACCCGGGCCCTCGGCCCGAACCGCGCAGCGGCGCCGGAATTTATTGCGCCGCAAACGAAATAATTTGCCTGTTGCAGCGCAATAGGATCACATCCGTATCCGCGGCGTCGAACGCGGTTCGGGCCGATTGTCGATCGCCCAGACCCGAGCCCCAGACCCCGGACGCCGCATGACCCCAGCCGTCGCCGCCCCCCTCCTCGCCCATCAGGTCCCGCTGGAGTTGAACGAGGCTTCCGCCGCCTGGATCCTGACCTCGACAGCGCTCGTCCTGCTGATGACCCTGCCGGGCCTGGCCCTGTTCTACGGCGGCATGGTGCGGCGCAAGAACGTCATCGCCACCATCGCCCATTCCACCGCCGCCATGGCCATCGTCACCGTGCTCTGGTTCATCGCCGGCTACAGCCTGTCGTTCGGCTCCAGCGGCCCCGCCACCAATGACTTCGTCGGCGGACTGCAGGCCGCCTTCCTCAACGGCGTCACGCCTTCCACGGCCCACAGCCTGGCCCCCGGCCTGCCGGAATTCCTCTGGATCGCCTATCAGCTGACCTTCGCCATCATCACCCCGGCCCTGATCGCCGGCGCCTTCGCCGAACGGATCAAATTTTCGGCCTCCATCCTGTTCTTCTTCCTCTGGCACCTGATCGTCTATGCGCCGATCTGCCATCAGGTCTGGGGCGGCGGCTGGATGGGCGGGCTGGGGGTGCTGGACTTCGCCGGCGGGGCCGTGGTCCACGTCAATGCGGGCGTCGCCGGCCTCGTCGCCGCCCTGGTGCTGGGCCCCCGCTACGGCCACGGGCGGGACAATATGGCCCCGCACAATCTGACCCTGACCGCCATCGGGGCCGGCCTGCTGCTGGTCGGCTGGCTGGGCTTCAACGCCGGCTCGGCCTGGGCCGCTGACGGCATTGCTGCGGTCGCGGCCTTCAACACCCTGCTGGCCGCCGCCGCCGCCGCCCTCGCCTGGACCGCGGTGGAATGGATCGACCACAAAAAGCCGACCCTGCTGGGCCTGCTGTCCGGCCTGGTCGCCGGCCTGGTCGGCGTCACCCCGGCGGCGGGCCTCGTCGATCCGAAAGGCGCCTTCATCATCGGTCTGGTGGCCGGGCCCGCCTGCTACGCCGGCGCCGTCTGGCTCAAGCGCACCTTCAAATATGACGACAGCCTCGACGCCTTCGGCGTGCACGGCGTGGGCGGCATCGTCGGCGCCCTGCTGACCGGCCTTCTGGCCACGGTCGCCATCAATCCCGCCGCCGCGAGCGCCAATCTGCTCAACCAGGCCATCGGCCTCGTCGCCGTCATCGCCTGGAGCGCCGTCGGCACCTTCCTGATCCTGATGATCTGCAAATACACCACCGGCCTGCGCGTGCCGAAGGAGGAGGAGATCGAGGGCCTCGACTACACCCAGCACGGGGAGACGATTCATCCGTAGCGCGAGGATGACGAGATCGCCCTAATCGTCTTCCGCGATGAGAGCCTTCACTGTGGCCATCGGCAGGAACAGGCGCAGGGGATTGGAGGCGAGAGGCGCAAACCCATATCCCTTGTAGAGCGCCAGTCGCCGCTCGACCTGTTCAGGATCGCCGCAGTTCAGGACGTCCAACATGACTACTGCGACGCCGAGCGCCTCGCTGGCCTGGGCAAGTCGGCGCAGGCAGTCGATCAGCAGGTCGCCGCCATAGCCCCTGCCATGGAATCTCCGGTCGACCCCGATCATTGAAATATAGGCGGCCGGTATCTGGCCATGGCCGGGCCGGGTGCGGGCGTATCGGTCGGGGAGATCCTGGTAGTCGACGCTATGGGCGTTGGCGGCATAAAAACCGATAAGATCGCCTTCGGGACCGGTCATCACCCAGACCCGCAGATGACCGGCCCTGGAAAGCTTGTTGGCCGTCTTCCTGAAAAAATTGTCGACCTGAACGATGCCGCAGGAAAAGGTCATCCGGTCGTGTTTGTCCGGATCGAACGGCTCGATGATGATGGAGGCCTTCGCGTCGTCGGCGCTCACCGACTGGCTACCGTCCGACGGTGACGGGCGAAGGCTGAGCGAAGCGCGTCCGTAGGGGCCGGCGGCGCCTCCATGGCGGCGAAAAAGGCCGCATGGTCCACCGAGGCCAGGGCGGTGCGTTCATGGGCCTCGATCGTGTCGCGCGCCGATTGATAGGCGGCGTTCATGGCGAACTGGCTATCGTCTACGCCAGCCAGGGCGGCGGCCCGCTGGATGGTTTGCTTGACGTGCGGCTTGGTCCGAAAGTTCATCCGTTCCGTGCTGCGCTCGTCCAGCGCACTCACGTCATCCTTGAAAACGAGCATGGTCGCCTCCGGTGCTTCTATCTGGACCTCATGTACGCCAGATGGATGTACAATACAAGACAAAGGCTGCGACGCTCTGTCGGCGCACCCTCACCCTTTCCTCCCCGCAACGCTCCCCGCCAACCCGCGTTCACCCCCTCATGGCGGCTCGCGGCGAACTCAAAACCTACAAGGCGAAACGCAATTTCGCCGCCACCCCGGAGCCGGCCGGCCGCAAGGCCAGGGCGAAGTCGTCCGCCCTGACCTATCTGGTCCAGCGCCACGCCGCGACGCGGCTGCACTATGACTTCCGCATCGAGGTCGACGGCGTGCTCAAGTCCTGGGCTGTGACCAAGGCCCCGTCGCGCGACACCACGGTCAAACGCCTCGCCGTCGAGGTCGAGGACCACCCCCTCGACTACGGCTCCTTCGAAGGGACCATCCCGTCCGGCAACTACGGCGCCGGTACGGTGCAGATGTGGGATCGCGGGACCTGGGAGCCGCAGGAGCCGGACCTCGACGCCGCCTTCCAGAAAGGCCAGATCAAGATGGTCCTGCACGGCGAACGGCTGCAGGGGAAATGGGCCCTGATCCGGCTGCGGTCCGATCGCGGCAAACCCTCGAAACGCAACAACTGGTTGCTGATCAAGGAGCGCGACGAACACACTGTCGAGGACGAGGGCGACGCCAATATGGACATCGACGCCTCCGTCACGACCGGCCGGACCCTGGCCGAGATCGCGGCGGGCAAGGCGCAGTGGACGGCCTCCAGGCCAACCACGCGGTCGCGCTCAGGCAGTGCCAAGCGCGTTGGCGCCACCAAAACCGGGCCCGCAAAACCGAAACCCGCCGCCGGCGAGGCGCATCTGGACAAACCGCCTGCCTTTACCCCGATCCAGCTGTGCAAGGTCGCCGATCATCCGCCCGCCGGCGCCGGCTGGGCCCATGAGATCAAATTCGACGGCTACCGCGTCCAGATCGCCACCGGCGGCGGCAAGGCCCGCCTCTACACCCGGCGCGGCCACGACTGGTCGGACAAATTCCCAGAGATCGTGGCGGACGCCGCCGCCTGGCCCGACGGCGTCATCGACGGCGAGCTGTGCGCCCTCGCCGAGGATCATATGCCCGACTTCTCGGCGCTCCAGACCGCCATCGCCGACGGTACAACCGAGGACCTGATCTTCTTCGCCTTCGACCTGCTGGCGGACGGCCCCGAGGACCTGCGCAAACAGCCCCTGTCGGAGCGCAAGGCCCGGCTCCAGACCCACATCGACCGGATGCCGAGGGCGGCCGGGGCCCGCATCCGCTACGTCGATCATTTCGCCACCACCGGCGCGGCCATCCTTGAGAGCGCCTGCCGCATGGATCTGGAAGGCGTCATCTCCAAGAAGCTGAACGCCCCCTACAGCGCCGGCCGCTCCTCCACCTGGCTCAAGTCCAAATGCCGCGGTCGCGACGAGGTCGTCATCGGCGGCTGGTCATCCCAAGGCGGAACCCGCTTCCGCTCCCTGCTGGTCGGGGTGCAGGAGAAGGACGGCCTGCGCTACCTCGGCCGCGTCGGCACGGGCTATTCCGCCCCCCTGCTCAAGACCCTGCTGCCCGCCCTCAAATCCGCCGCCGCCGACCAGAGCCCCTTCACCGGCAAGGGCGCCCCGCGCGGCGGCCGCGACATCCACTGGCTCAAGCCGGTCCTCGTCGCCGAGCTGGAGTACGGCGGTTTCACCGAATCCGGCTCCCTGCGCCACGCCGCCTTCAAGGGCCTGCGCGACGACAAGACGGCCGCCGAGGTCACCGACCGCCCGCAGGCGCCGTCAACCCCCGACAAGGCGAAGGGCAAGACCGCCAAGGCCCCGCCCGCACTGCAGATCCCCGGCGAACCGGCGTCCCCGGTCCGATCAGCGCCGAAGGGGAAGGTCGTCGTCGCCGGCGTCACCATCTCCAGCCCCGACAAGATCCTGTGGCCCGCGGCGGACGGAAAGCCTCCTATCACCAAGGCCGAGCTGGCCCGCTATTACGAAATGGCCGCCAACCGCATCCTGCCTCACGTCGCCGACCGCCCCGTCTCCATCATCCGCGCGCCCGACGGCATCACCGGCCAGACCTTCTTCCAGCGCCACGCCATGCCCGGCTCCAATCCGCGGCTGAAGCTCATCGATGTGAAGGAGCGCAAACCCAATCTCGGCGTGGTCGACGTCGGCGGTCTGGTCGCCATCGGCCAGGCCGGCGGGCTGGAACTCCACCCTTGGGGCTGCAAGCCCGGCGATCCCGAGACGCCGGAACAGATCACCTTCGACCTCGACCCCGACGAAGGCCTCGATTTCAACCACGTCATCCGCGCCGCGAAGACGGTGAAGAAGGAACTGGAGTCCCTCGGCCTTGCCGCCTTCGTCAAGACCACCGGCGGCAAGGGGCTGCACGTCGTCGTCCCCATCAAGGCCGACGCCCGCAGCCGCATCGAATGGGACCAGTGCAAGGCCTTCGCCAAGGCCGTGTCCGAACGCGTCCGCGCCGCCGACCCCGACCATTTCACGACGACGCTGGCCAAAAAGGCGCGGGGCGGAAAGATCTTCCTCGACTATTTGCGCAACGGCCGCATGGCCACCGCCGTCGCCCCCTGGTCGGTCCGCGCCCGCCCCGGCGCCGGGATCGCCCTCCCCCTGTCCTGGAGCCAGGTAAAGGCCGGCCTCGACCCGAAGGCCTTCACCCTCCACGACGCCGCCGCCCTGCTGAAGAAGCCCGACCCGTGGGAGGATTTCCGCGCCGGGGCGGTGAACCTGCGGCCGGTGCTGAAGAAGGTGCTGTGACCCCGAGCCGCCTCCTCCCCACGTAGTGGGGAGGGGGACCATGCGAAGCATGGTGGAGGGGTGGAGGACGCGCGCACTGCGCGGGGCCGACGGGAGGATCGCATGCGATCCGACGACGACCGCGACACCGCCTGTGCGGATTCACCCCTCCGTCACGGCGCGAAGCCGCGCCGCGCCACCTCCCCATTCGCTGCGCGAACAGGGAGGAGACCGTGACGCTGTCCCGAAATCATAGTCGCATTGGCGGAAAAGCATCACGCCTTATCAATGATATAACAGATTAAGACCCCTTTCTCCTGCCCCCCCTCCCGCCGGGCCTTATAATTCCCCCGTCCCGTCGCAAGGGAGGCTCGCTCGGCCGGCGATCCGAAGCGGCGGCGGGAGCGGAAGGAGCGGGCGCGGACGTCCCCTTGGGGACGGATCGCGAGGTCAAGCCGGATGCAATGCCGGAAGGCCAAGGGACGGGGAGGAGTACCCGTGCCGGTCCAGCAGGCGGTCGTCGCCGTCGCTGCCCGCGGGGTGCAGAAGGGGAACTCGTCAAGAGCGAGGCATAGCCCCGAGCACCTCGAAAACCTTCCGCGCGGAGCGTTCGTCTTTCGCCGAAACGGTATTCTCTCAGTTCATCCGGGCGAGGGCCCGGACGCTCCGCCACGCCTCCCGCAACCGGCCGCGCAAGCGGACGGCGACGACGCCTGCCCCATCCGCGCTTCTCCCCCACCCCCCGACAGGCTATCTCCGATCCATGACCTCCGCCCCGCTTCCCGACGCCCCGACCAACTGGGTGGACCGTCATGCGCCGGAGGAGCTCAAGCCGTGGCTCAAACTGGGCCGGTTCGACCGCCCGATCGGCATCTGGCTGCTGCTGATCCCCGGCTGGCAGGGCATCGCCCTCGCCCTGGCCCAGTATCGCAAGACGCCCGACCTGTATGACGCCTGGCTGGTGCTCGGCTTCGCCCTCGGCGCCTGTCTGATGCGGGCCGCGGGCTGCGCCTTCAACGACATCGTCGACCGTGACATTGATGCGCAGGTCGCCCGTACGGCGCTGCGCCCGATCCCGTCCGGCCGCATCTCGGTGAAACAGGCGCTGGCCTTCGTCATCGGCTGCAGCCTGATCAGCCTGCTGATCCTGCTGACCCTGAACCTGACCGCCGTCCTGCTCGGCGTAGCCTCCCTCGCCCTCGTGGCCGCCTATCCCTTCATGAAGCGGATCACCTGGTGGCCCCAGGCTTGGCTGGGCCTGACCTTCAACTGGGGCGCGCTTATGGGATATGCGGCGGCGGCCTTCGGCGGCGGCGCTTGGATCGCCCTGGCAGTCTCGCCAGATGCGGCGAACGCTGCGAGCCTGCCTCCGGCCATCCTTCCGGCCCTGCTCCTCTATGCCGGCGCCGTCTTCTGGACCCTCGGCTACGACACCATCTACGCCCTGCAGGACCTCGAGGACGACGCCATGGTCGGGGTCAAATCCTCGGCCCGCCGCCTCGGCCCCAAGGTCCGCGACGGCGTCGCCTTCTTCTATCTTCTCGCCGTCATCCTCGCGCTCGGCGCCGGCGCGACCGCCGGGCTCGGCCCGCTGTTCTACCTCGCCCTGCTCGGCTACGCCGCCCATCTGGGCTGGCAGGTCGCGCGGCTGCCCGGCTCGCGTCGGGTCGAGAAGGCGGAGCCTTCTGACCGCGAGCCCTACCAAGTTGACCCCGCCCTCGCCCTGCGCCTGTTCCGCTCCAACCGCGACGCCGGCCTGATCCTGCTTTCCGCCATCATCCTCGGCGCTGTATCGTGGCCGTACTGAAGGAGTCCCGCATGACCGCTGTTCGCGCCCTGCTGCTGACCACCGCCCTCGCCGCCGCCCTCGCGGGCTGCAACCGCGACGGGGAGCCGGAACCGGCGCAAGCCCCCGCCCCCGGAACGACCGCCGCCGTCACCCCGGCCGACGCCGCCGCGCCGATGACCTTTGAATCAAAGACCCCCTACGCCGACGTCCGCCTGACCCTGCCCGACGCCATCAAGCCCCAGCCCGACCTGCACGCCCGCCTCTATGCCGAGGAGGTGCGCAAGCTGCGCCAGTTCAACGAGGGGGCCCAGGGTGAGCTGAACGAGGCCGGGGGCGACGCCGACCAGCCCAAATACGAAAAGACCATCACCATCACCGCGGCCGCCGAGACCGGCAAGCTGCTCAGCCTCAAACGCGTTGATTTCGACTACGCCGGCGGGGCCAACCCCAACACCCTGACCAGCGGCCTGCTGTGGGACAAGGCGCTGAAGCGGCGGCTGACCCTCGCCCAGCTGTTCCGATCGGGCGCTGACCTGGCCGCCCTCGACCAGACCCTGTGCTCGGCCATCAATGCGGCGAGGCGCGCCCGGGTCCCGAACAGCGCCTCGATCACCCTGGGCGGCCAGCCGTTCGCCTGTCCCCGCGTCGCCGACACCGCCTTCGTCCTGACCCCGGGCGACGAGCCGGGCAAGGCCGCGGGCCTGACCTTCCTGATCGGCCCCTATCAGGTCGGTTCGCGGGCGGAAGGGGCCTATGAGATCGCCGTACCCCTGACCGCCTTCCGCGGCTTGCTGGCGACCGCCTATGCCGACGAGTTCGGCGGCCAGCTGGTCAAGGCCGGCGACGTGACCCCGCTCGCCGCAGCCCCGGTCGCCCCGGCGGCGACCTGAGGTCGGGGCGCGTCAGTCCGCCAGGAATTCATCGACGATCCCGGCGAACCGCGCCGGCTGGTCGGCCATGATGAAATGCCGGCTGCCGTCGACCCGCACCAGCCGCACGCCCGGCAGCGCGGCATACTCCCGGCTCCACACACCGTCGGCCATCGCCGCCGGAGCGCCGCCGTCGGCATCCGAGGCATAGACCGCCCAGACCGGCGTCGTCATCGCCGCCAGCCCGGGCCGCAAGTCGGTCGTCATCACCTCGCGGATGGCCGAGGCCATCGCCTGCCGGTCCGAGGCCATCGACCAGTCGACCATGGCCGTCCGCGTCGCCGGGTCCCGCGTCATGCCGATCGCGGTCTGGCCCTGCTGGGCCCGGAAGGCCGCGTCATCGGCCGCCAGGATTCCCGCCGCCGCCTGGTCGGCGAAGGGCTGGGTAGCGGCCGCGGTCACCTGCGGCCCGAACATCGCGCTGAAGAACGGCAGGCTGTCGACACTCATCACTCGCCCCAGCAGCGCGGGACGCTGCTGCGCCAGCAGGACGCCCGTCATCCCGCCCATCGAATGGCCGATGACCGCCGGCCGCTCCAGACCGGCTTCGCGGATATACCGGGCCAGTTCATCCGCCATCGGCTGCACGAACGCCCCGTCGCCATGGATCCATGGCTCCCCTGCGAACCCGGCCAGCTGCACCAGATGGACCCGGCGCGTCGCCTTCAGGCGCTCGGCCTCGGCACGCCACACCTCGCGCGAGGAGGCGAAGCCGGGGATCAGGATGACATCGGGCCCGGCCCCGGTCACCTCCACCGACAATCGATCAGACATGAAGGCGGGGGCAGACGCCTCCTGCGCCAGGGCCTGACCGATCCCTACAACAAAGGTCGGCGCACAGATGGCCAGACCGAACAGGGCGGCGCGCAGCCGGGGCCGCGCCTCGAAAAAGGCGTTGAACATTCCAGTCTCCAGACAGGTAAGGTTAGGCTGACTTGGTCAGGCGTGCGGGTTGTCGAAAATGTCTTCCACGGGCCGGGCGAACAGCACGGCGATACGGTAGGCGAGGTCCAGCGAGGGATCGTGTTTCTCGGTCTCCAGGGCGTTGACGGCCTGGCGCGACACGCCGAGGGCCTGCCCCAGCTGTTCCTGGGTCCAGCCGCGTTCGACGCGCAGCAGTTTCAGTCGGTTTTTCATCAGTTCGACGACCTGACGAACGGCGCGACCACGCCGAAACAGGCCCAGAACAACGGATAGATGATCCAGGCCGGCAGGTGATAGGCGCCGGCATAGCTCTCGCCGAACCCCCAGGCGGTCGCGATGGCCATGGCGATCCCCGCCGACAGGATGAACTGTTTGGCGATCACGCTGCGTACGAACTCGTCGGACTCGCGCAGCAGCATCAAGGTGGCCCAGATCTGGCCCATGACGGGGGCCGACACCGCCAGGGCCAGGGCCCAGGCGACCGGGGCGCCGATGATCTCGTCAAAAGCGCCGAAGATCGCCGCGAGATTGATCGCCACATAGCCGGCCATGAAGGCCATGGTGCGGATCACATAGCGCCGGCCGGCCGCCGTGGTCTGTTTCGGTCCCAGAGAGAGCATGGAAGGCGTTCCTGACTTTATGTAATGCTTACCTTACTCTCTGATTTTGTCATGTCAACCTGACTTTTCGTCAGGTCGGTATGACTTTCGCCCTGCCCATCGGAATGGTCCGGGCGCGCATGATGGGGTAGGCTTCTCTCCATGCCTGCCGCGCCCCGCATCCGGCCATCCGATCTGTTCGCGCCCCAGGAGTGGGCGCCGTTCCAGTCGCGCTCGCGCGGGCTCGGCCTGCTGCTGGTGCTGCACTGCTGGGTCGTCATCGCCGCGGCAGTCGTCGTCGCCGTCCTGTGGCCGCTGCTGATCCCGCTCAGTGTCGCCGTGATCGGCACACGCCAGCTGGGCCTGGCCATTCTGATGCACGAGGCGGCGCATGGCGGACTGTCGCCGGACCAGCGGCTGAATGACTTTCTCGGCCACTGGCTGTGCGCCGTCCCGGTCGGCGCTTCCCTGACCGCCTACCGCCCCTATCACCTCGCCCACCACAAATACGCCCAGCAGGCCGAGGACCCGGACCTGGTCCTCTCCGCTCCCTTCCCGGTCACACACGCCTCACTGCGGCGCAAGATCATACGCGACCTGACCGGCCGGACCTTCTTCAAGCAACGGGTTCTATTCGCCTTCAACGCCTTTCGTACGCGCCGTGATGACGGCCCGCGCTCCAGTAGCGAGACGCGCGATAGCGCAACCGCCTATGCCGAAGGCGCCGTGGTCACCGGCCGCAGCGTCGCCCCCTTCCTGATCTTCAATGCCGCCCTGCTGCTGGCCGCCATCCTCGCCGGCGCCTGGTGGGCGTATTTCGCCCTGTGGCTGCTGCCGCTGGCGACCTGGTTCCCGATGGTCACCCGACTGCGCAACATCGCCGAACACGCCTGCGTCGAGGGCTCGGCGGCCGACCCGTTCCGCGCCGCCCGCACCACTCGCGCCTCGTGGTGGGAACGGGCCTTCATCGCCCCCTACTGGGTCAATTTCCATGCTGAACACCACCTGTTCATGCATGTCCCCTGCTGGAAACTCCCCGCCCTGCACCGGGCGGTGAGAGCGCGGCCGCAAGGCAAACAGATGGAAGTGGCTGCGGGTTATCTCACCGTCTTGCGCGAAGCGTCGGCCCGGGACTGGTCACCGCCCAAAGACGGGACGGAGGGCCGCGCCTGACGGCCACGCTTGGCTCCTACGGTCCCGGGGTTCATCCTCCCGACCATGAGCACCACCCGACTTCTTGCCCTCGCCCTGCTGCTGGTCGCCGGCCCCGCGTCCGCCCAGACCTGGCAGCCGCGGCCGGGCGCGCCCGCCGTTGATCTCCACCGGCACCAGGCCGACCAACACCGGGCCGAAATGGACCGGCTCCGCGCCCGGGCCGATCAGCGCGAAGACCTGGCCCGACAGCTCCAGCTCGAAACCCGGTTAAACCGCCTCGAAATCCAGGCGGCCCGCCAGCCGGAACCACGCCAGCCGATGGCGCTGCCCGCCCTGCGCAGCCCGGAAGAAGCGCGCGCCGCGCGTGAGGCGGCGACCCGGCGGCGCGAGGCGACGGCCGCCGGCATAGGCCAGATCGACGCCTGGCTGGACGACGCGGCGCAATAAGGCCGGACCGGCACATTCATCGCCTGCATCCCTTCCCCCGCCACCGCGTTCCGGCCTAGCTTGGACACCGGGGAATGGGAGAACGATCATGCGCTGGCAGGGCGGACGACGGGGCGGCAATATCGATGATCGGCGTGGCGTCGGCCCCGTCGGCATGGCCGGCGGCGGCATAGGGATTCTGATCCTGGCGGCGATCGGCGCCATCTTCTTTGACATCGACCCACGGACCACCACCCAGCTGGCCAGCCAGTTCGGGGGAGTCGGCGCGGCCGAACAGGGCGAGCGCGGCAGTCCCGAGGACCAGGCGGGAGCCTTCGTCGACATTATCGGGACCAATGTCGACGACGTCTGGAAGACCAAACTGCAGGGCTATGAGCCGCCGACCGTGACCTTGTACGAACAGGGCACCAACACCGGCTGCGGCTATGGCCAGGCCGCGATGGGGCCGTTCTACTGCCCGGCCGATCGTCACGTATACCTCGACCTGGCCTTCTGGCAGGACATGGAAACCCAGCTGGGCGCCTCCGGGGCCGACTTCGCCCGCGCCTATGTCATCGCCCATGAGTACGGCCATCACGTCCAGACCCTGACCGGGGCGTCCCAACAGGCCCGCGCCGCCCAGCAACGCGCCTCCGGCGAGGCCGAGGCCAACCGCTATTCGGTGGCTCTGGAGCTTCAGGCCGACTGCTATGCCGGGGTCTGGGCCCGCAACGCCGCGGCGGTCTCCAATGGAGCGGTGGCCCTCGAGCCGGGCGACCTCGAGGAGGGCATGCGTACCGCCTCCGCCATCGGCGACGACTCGCTGCAGCGTCGCCAGGGCGGCGCCGTCCGGCCCGAGAGCTTCACCCACGGCACCTCGGCGCAGCGGGTTGAATGGCTGCGCCGCGGCTATGAGACCGGCGACCCGGCCGCCTGCGACACCCTCGGTTCGATCTAGCTCAGCCGACCGTCAGCTCGAGCGGACGCGACACGAACAGGGCGCCACGGTCGAGATCCAGCGCGGCGCGGCGCCCGTCGAAGGCCGCCATGCCGACCAGTCCGCCGGGGAAGTTCGGCAGGGGCGGCTGGTCGAAGACGCCGACCGGAACGCGACGGTACATCTGGTCGGCGAAGGTCACTGTGCGGGCCTCGATGATCGCCGACCGCATCATCCCGCCCAGCACCAGGCTGACGCCGGTCTCCTGAGGCCGGCCGTCGAGCAGGCCTGCTCCGGCTGCCGCCTCGCGGCTCAGGCCCAGAAGGGCCGAGGCGCCGGTGTCGATGATCGCCTTGATGATCGACCCCTCGACCGTGACCTCGGCCGTCAGGGCGCTGCCGGAGCGCTGCACCGCGGCCGGGGCGAGGTCGGGAGGCCGGACGAAGGCTTCGCGCCGGATCAGCCGGACATGCCGCCGCTCGGGGTCGAGCGCCAGAATCGCCTCGCCGAGCACATCCTGCCCGATGATGAGCGGCGTCCGCAGCCCTTCTTCAGAGGCCAGCGGGCCCAGGTCGAGGATGGCGGCGCGCAGGCCGCTGATTTCGAGATGCGGCAGACTGACGGCAAGCGTGGTGCCCCGTCCCATCTGCGACCCGCCACCGACGCCATAGGCGACCAGCGGCATGTCGAACAGCGACCGGTCGCGCTCCGGCAGTTCTGCGACCAGGGCCCGGTCGATCACCGAATACTGGGCCCCGCTGTCGATCAGGGCGACCACCTCCCGCCCGCCGATCCGGACCCGGACCGTCGGCACCACAGCCCGCCGGGCATAGGCCAGCCAGGGCGTCGCTGATCCGTCGGCGAAGGTCAGCGTCGGGCGCGGCCACAACAGGTTCTCGCGCGCCCACAGCGCGCCGCCGACGACGGCGGCCAGTCCTGCGGCGCGGATCAGAAGCGAGCGACGGTTCATGGCCCTGCAAGATGGCGGTTGCCCGGCCTGCACGCCAGCGTCGCCGCATGACGGATGGTCGCGGCCCGGCCGGCGCACCCCCGTCGCCGGCCAGACCGCCACCGCGAACGCTCCTCCCCAGGGGCGCCGCGAACCAGGCGCCACGCTCGGGGCTGCCTGTACGAACCATCCTGGCCCCGGACTCTCCGGCCCGTCGACCGCCTTCTCCGTCCGCGCGAGCTCAGATCGCCTGTCGCGGGCCGAACGGCACGACCTTGTTGTCGCGGTCGTGGCCGATATCGGCCGCGCCCAGATAGGCGATCCCGCCCCGCTGGCACCAGTAGCGGACGATTTCCTCGGGCGTCAGGCCGAAGTCCGGTTCATTATAGGTGATGTCCGAGACCCGCCCCAGGCGGATCCCCGCCACGCGCCGTATCGAGGCCTGGCCGGTCAGGTGAAACATCATCCGGTCGATCCGGTAGAGCGGCTCCGAGACATCCTCGAGCATCAGCACATGGCCGGTCAGATCAGGCTCCAGCACGGTTCCGACAAGCGCGTCCAGGATGCTGAGGTTGAAGGCCACAGCGGGCCGCGGATCCCCGGCCAGCGATGGCTCCCACGACGCCGGGTCGCCGGACCGCAGCCAGTTCAGCGCCCGCCAGGCCGTGGCGTCGTTGCGCACCGCATCCGAGGCCATGGGCCCGTGCGCGACGTGCGGGAAACCGGCCTTGTAGAGCAGGGCCAGGATGCTGCCGGCGTCCGAAAAGCCCAGATACCGCTTCTTGCGCGCCTCGGCGGTCAACTGCGGCAGCACCGCCTCGGCGATCCGGCACGAACCGTAGCCGCCACGCGCAAACCACACGGCGTCCAGGCGAGGATCATTGGCATATTCCACAAAGGCCGCGGCGCGACTGGCGTCGTCGCCACCGAAATGGCCGTGCTTGCCGAAGCTGGCCGGGTGAAACACGACCTGGACCGATCCGTCAGGAATGTTCGCCGCGAACCATGCCTCCACGGCCTCGGCCCGCTCCCTGTTGAAGCGCGAACTGGCGTTGACGATGCCGATCTTCATCCTGAGCCGCTGGCCTCCGGCCTCGCCCGTGCTAGTCAGGCCGTCCGACATTCCCCGGTTTCGCCCCCATGAATCAAGACGACTATTTCTTCTGCGGCATCGGCGGCTCGGGAATGCTCCCGCTGGCGATGATCGTCCAGTCCCGCGGGGCCCGCATCGAGGGCTCCGACCGCTCGCGCGACCAGGGCCGCACGCCGGAGAAATTCGCCTGGCTGGAAGCCCGGGGCGTGCTCCTGCACCCGCAGGATGGGTCGGGCGTCACGCGACCCGGCCAGATCGTCGTCGCCACCGGCGCCATCGAGCCGACCGTGCCCGACATCGGCGCCGCGAACCGCGCCGGGGCCCGCATCGTAACCCGCCCCGAACTGCTGTCGCAGCTGTTCAACGCCGCCCCCGTCTCGATCGGCGTGGCGGGCACCAGCGGCAAGTCGACCATCACCGGCATGATCGCCTGGATCCTGCACCGCGCCGGCCGCGAACCGACGGTCATGAACGGCGCGGTGATGAAGAATTTCGCCGACGCCGACCACCCTTTCGCCAGCGCCCTGATCGGCGGCCCCGACCTGTTCGTCTCCGAGGTCGATGAGTCTGACGGCTCCATCGCCCGCTATGATCCGTCGGTCGCCGTGGTCTCCAACATCTCGCTGGACCACAAGTCGATGGAGGAGCTGCGCGACCTGTTCGGCGGCTTCACCGGCCGGGCGGCCACGGCGGTGCTCAATCTCGACAATGTCGAGACCCAGGCGCTGGCCCAGTCGCTGGCCCGGTCTTTGCCGGCCGACAAGGTCATCAGCTTCGCCCTCGGCGAGGAATCGGCCACGCTGAACGCCCGCGACCTTGAGCCCCTGCCGACCGGCATGCGGTTCACCCTGACCGAGCGGGGCGGCGCACCCCTGCCCGTGACCCTGAATGTCCCCGGGGCGCACAATGTCGCCAACGCCCTGGCCGCCCTCGGCGCGGTCCGTGCTGTCGGCGTGCCGCTGCAAGAGGCGGTCGCCGCCCTGGAGACCTTCGCCGGCATCCGCCGTCGCATGGAGGTGGTGGGCGCCGCGAACGGCGTCACCGTGATCGACGACTTCGCCCACAACCCGGACAAGATCGCGGCCACGCTGAAGACGCTGCACGCCTTCGACGGCCGGCTGCTGATCCTGTTCCAGCCGCACGGTTTCGGCCCGCTCAGGCTGATGAAGGCCGAGTTCATCGACGGCCTCGCCGGCCTGATGCGCGAGGACGACCGCCTGCTGATGCCCGAACCGGTCTATTATGGCGGCACAACCGACCGCAGTGTCGGCAGCGAGGACATCGCCGCGGGCGTCCGCGCCGCCGGCCGCAAGGCCGAAGCCCTGGCCACCCGCGAGGCCTGCGGCGACCGGCTGGTTGAACTGGCGCGGCCGGGCGACCGGATCATCGTCATGGGGGCCCGGGACGACACCCTGTCCGTTTTCGCGACGGACCTTCTGGACCGGCTTTCTCGTCCGCTTACGGATTGATTTTCAAGAGAATATCAGAAAACATTCACGCCCGGAAAAGCCGGCGTTAAGGCCCCGCCCCTATCCCGTTGGGCCAGCGGGAGTTTTGTATGGCCAGGATCGGGGATTTTGCGAGCGCTTCAGCGCCGATTGGCCCGGACACGCCCGGCGCCGAGGTCTTCGACCGTTTCCAGAACGAACCCGACACCCTGGTGATCGCGGTGATCGACGGCGAGCGCCGACCGGTCGGCCTGATTGAGCGTAACGCCTTCACCCTCAAGATGGCGGCAGAATTCGGCCGCGCCCTCTACGCCAGACGGCCCGCCGCGACCTTCATGGACGCAGCCCCGCGCATTCTCGACGCCGACGCCGATGCGGAAACCCTGTTCCAGTCGATGGACGACACCAATCTGGGCGGCCTGTTGAACGGCTTCGTTGTGACCTCAGCCGGCCTCTACGTCGGGGTCGGCGCGGGCGTGCATGTGCTGCAGGCCGGAAACGCCATCCAGCGGCGGCGCGCCGAGGCGATGAGCGCCCTCGCCCGCGACCTCTCGAAAGCCGAGGCCGAGGCCCGCGCCTCCAGTCGCGCCAAGTCCGAATTTCTCGCGGTCATGAGCCACGAGATCCGCACCCCGCTGAACGGCGTGCTGGGCGTCGCCGCCCTGATGGAGCGCGAACTCACCCAGGAGGCCATGCGCCCCTATGCCCGGACCATACTGGACTCGGGTCAAAGCCTTTTGCGCCTGCTGACGGATGCGCTGGACATGTCGCGCGCCGAGGCCGGGCTGATGACCTTCGAGACGGGGCCGGTTCACCTGGACACGGTCGCCGCCGACCTCAAGGCCCTGTGGAGCCCCCGCGCCCAGGAGAAGGGCCTGAGCCTGACCGTCACCCACGAGACGACCGGTCACGACTGGGTCGCCGGCGACGAGATGCGGCTCAAACAGCTGTTCAACAATCTGATCGGCAACGCGCTCAAATTCACCCGGTCCGGCGGGGTGGCGGTCCATATCACCAGCGCCGCCGCCGCGGGCGGCGTGGCCATCACCGCGACCGTCGACGACAGCGGGCCGGGGGTCCCCGAGGACGCCCGCGTCAGCATCTTCGACCCGTTCAATACCGGCCGCGCCGGCCGCGAGGGCGCCGGCGCCGGTCTCGGCCTGGCGATCTGCCGCCAGATCGTGGAACTCATGAATGGAAGCATCTCGGTCGAGCGATCATCCCGGGGCGGGGCGCGTTTCCGGTTCGAGCTGACCCTGCCGTACGCCGGCCCTGAGATGCGCGCAGCCGTGCGGCAAATGGCGCAAGCGACCCCTCATGAGACGCTCCATGTCCTGATCGTCGATGACAACGCCACCAATCGCTTCGTCGCCGGCAAGGTGCTCGAACTTTTCGGCTGCAGTTCGGAAGCCGTCGACGACGGCCGTGAAGCGGTCGAGCGGGTGCAGTCCCGTCCCTTCGATCTGGTGCTGATGGACATCAAGATGCCGGTCATGGACGGGGTCGAGGCGACCCGCGCGATCCGGCGCCTGCCCGGACCCGTCGCGGACATTCCGATCCTGGCCCTGACCGCCAACGCCGACCCGCGCGACGAGGCGGAATATCTGGCAGCCGGTATGAACGGCGTGGCCCAGAAGCCGATCCAGCCCGACGCCCTCCTCAACGCCATTCGCCGTGTCCTCGGCGGCCATGAGGCAATTGATCACGGGCGTTTGACCGAAGCTGCCTGAGACTTGAGGCGCTCCCTCGCCTAGTGTCCGCCCCCCATGATGCAGATTCCCCCGCCGGACCTCCCCGAAATCGTCGTCACCGGCGCCCGCCTGCCGCCGGCCGCAGGCGAGGCCGCCTTTTCGGTCATCCGGCTCGGCGCGTCCAACCTGCGCGGCGAACAACGTCTGGACGAGGCCCTGGCCAGCGTGCCCGCTGTCTCCCTGTTCCGGCGCACCTCCAGCCTGGCGGCCAACCCCACGACCCAGGGCATATCGCTGCGGGCCATTGCGCCCTCCGGGGCCGGACGGACGCTGGTCACCCTCGACGGCGTGCCGCTGAACGACCCGTTCGGCGGCTGGGTGATCTGGTCGCAGGTCCCGACGGAGAGCCTGTCCGGGCTCGACATCGTGCGCGGTTCCGGGGCCGGGCCCTACGGCGCGGGCGCCCTGACCGGCGTCATCAACCTGCGCGAGCGTGACCACGGCGGCGTGTTCGACGCTTCCGTGGCGGAGCGCGGCGGGGCGCGCCTCTCCGCCTCCGGTGCGACCGCCGTGGGTCCGGCCCGTCTGGTCGCCTCGGGCCTTTACGAGACCAGCGACGGCTACATCCCGGTCCGGGGTTCCGCCGCAGGAGCGGCTGACACGCCGCTGGATCTCGAGGTCCGCAGCGCCGCCGTGCGCGCCGACCTGCCCGTGGCCGACGCCGTCGTCTCGCTCCGCGCCGCCGCCTTCGAGGAGGACCGCGGCTCGGGCCTCGCCGGCGCCCGGGCGACCGCCAGCGGGAACCTGATCTCCGCCACTGTGGCTAGGTCGCCGGGACAGGACGGCCCCGGCTGGCGGTTGCAGACGTGGCGGCGCTCAAGCGACCTGGCCAACACATCGGCCGCGGTCTCCGCCAACCGGGCGACGACCACCCCGGCCAACGACCAGTTCGAAACGCCCGCGACCGGATGGGGTCTCAACGCCGCCCTGCGCCGCACCACCGTGTCGGGGATCGGCCGCGCCGAATGGGAGCTGGGCGCTGACGCCCGCTTCAACGAAGGCGAGACGCGCGAGCGCTTCCGCTACATGGCGGGAGCCTTCACCCGCGATCGCATCGCCGGCGGCGAAACATCGGTGATCGGCGCCTATGCCGAAGGATCGTCCGCCATCGGGGCCTGGCTGTTCGCGGGCGGGCTGCGGCTGGACCAGTGGCGCAACGAAAACGGTCGCCGCCTTGAGCGCGACCGCACGACCGGCATGCCGACGCTGGACGAGACCGATTCCGACCGCTCGGGCGAGGTCGTCAGCGCCCGGCTCGGGGTCCGGCGCGACATCGGCATGGGCCAGGCCCTGCGCCTCGCGGCCTATACCGGGTTCCGGCCCGCAACTCTCAACGAACTGCACCGCCCGTTCCGCGTCGGCAACGACCTGACCGAGGCCAATGCGGCGCTGGAGCCGGAGCGGTTGAAGGGAATCGAGGCCGGCTGGGCCTGGACCGGCCAGCAGGCGTCGCTGACAGCGACCGTGTTCTGGAACGAGATCGAGGACGCCATCGTCAATGTCACCCTCGGGGCCGGACCCGGGACCTTCCCACGCGCCGGCTTCGTGCCGGCCGGCGGCGTCCTGCGCCAGCGCAATAACGCCGGAACGATCGAGGCCAAGGGTCTGGAGATCGACGGCCGGTTCGAAGTCGACGACGCCCTCTCGGTCCGCGCCGCCCTGTCCGCTACCGACGCCCGCGTCGACGGCGGCGCCATGGCCCCGCAGCTGACCGGCCTGCGCCCCGCCCAGGCCCCTGTCTGGAGCGCCACGGCCGGGCTGGACTGGCGTGCGACCGACCGGCTGACCCTGTCCGCCGACCTGCGCTGGGAGAGCCGCCGCTTCGACGACGATCTCAACAGCCGGGTGCTTGAGGCCGCCGCGACCGCCGGCGTGCGCGCCGACTGGAGCCTGTCCCCCTCGGCCGCGGTGTGGATCGCCGCCGACAATCTGTTCGACGCCGGGGTCGAGGTCTCGCAGACCGCCACCGGCGTCGCCGGCCTCGGCCCGCCCGGCAGCCTCAGCCTCGGGATCAGACTGTCTCGCTGAGCCGTACTGGGGTCACCAGGTCCGCAACGGGGCCAGGCTGGCCGGGGATCGGCGGCGGAGCCATCCGGCGCGTCGTCGACGATCTGGTTCGAACCCGCCAGGACGGCGACCGGAGGCCCGGCTGGAGTTTGTCCACCGGTTTACCTCGGTTTCATCTTGCCGCCGTACAGCTTGAAGAATGCGCATTCTGCTCGCCCTCGCCGCCGGGCTTCCGTCATCTACGACGGCTTTTGCGGGCGACCTCGCTGTCCGCATCCGCGCCGCCAGCCGGGGCTTCAGCGCGCGGGCGGCGGTCAGATGACGGCGGCCCGCCTGTTCGGGCGGACAGCCAGTTTCCGCACTCTGCGGACCCGACTGACCGTGGTCTATATGGGCCTGTTCGGACTGGCCCTTCTGCTCAGCGGCCTGGCTGTGGTCACCGCGGTAACCAACAGCGCCCACGGCCTGGCCCGGGGTGAAATGAAGGCCGCCGGGGCGGTCTACGGCCAGCTCTGGTCGGCGCGCTCGAGCCAACTGCTTCAGGGCGCCGGCGTCCTGGCGCAGGATTATGGATTTCGCGAGGCGGTGACCACTGACGACGCGGCCACCGTCCGCTCGGCCCTCGACAACCTGCGTGCGCGTCAGGGCGTGGACGGCGCCCTGGTCCTGGGCGTCGACGGCCATGCCACCTCCGTCGGGATACCGCTGGACGAGACGGCGCTGGACCGCCTCCACGCCGGACTGGAGGCCGGACGCATTGAGGCCGGGGTCCTGGCCAGCGACGGCCAGGCCTTCCAGGTCGCCGCCGCGCCGATAAACGCGCCGGCGCTGATTGGCTGGGTCGTCTTCGCCGAGCGGCTGGACGCGGCGCAGATGCGCAATCTCGAACAATTGTCCGCCATTCCCTTGTCCGCCGCCGTCACCTTCGGTCGTATCGCGGACAAGCCCGACGACGGCCCTTCGACGGTCCAGACCGCCGAGGGCCCGTCCATGCGGCTGGTCCGCGCCCTGCCCAGTCTTGATCCGGCCGAGCCCGCGGGCCTCGTCCTGACCTATCCGCTCAGTCGCGCCATGGAGCCTTACGAGGCCCTGTTCTGGTGGCTCGTTGCCATCGGCGCTGCGGGTCTGGCCCTGCTGATGGGCGGAACCTGGGTCCTCTCCGGTGGGCTTACCCGCCCGATCAGCGCCCTCGACGAGGCCGTGCACCGCCTGCAGCAGGGCGACTATGTCGAGGCGAAGGTCAGCTCAGGCGACGAGATCGGCCGGCTCGCCGCCAGCTTCAACGCCATGGTCGGCGACCTGAAGGATCGCGAGGCGCGGCTGACCCATATGGCCCTGCATGATCAGGAGACCGGCCTGCCCAACCGGCTGGCGCTGGAACGCGAAGCCGGCGCCCAGGCCGACGCCTGGGTGATCCTGTTCGGGGTCGACCGGTTCGAGGTGGTCCGCAACGCCATCGGCTATGATTCCATGGCGCGCCTGCTGACCGCGCTGGGCGAGCGGCTTTCGGCCCTGGCGGAAGGGGCCCCCATGGCGCGGGTCGGCGCCGGCGCCCTGGGTCTGGTCATCGCGGCGGCGGATGAAGCCCAGGCCCTCGCCGCCGCCTCGCGACTGGTGGAGGCGGCCCAGGCGCCGATCAAGGTCAATGGCGCGCCGGTCGATATCGCCCTGACGGCCGGTGTCGCCGGGCGCGGCGACATCGGATCAGATCTTGGCTCGCCCGTCGATCGCGCAGCGATCGCCGTCGACCAGGCCCGCGCCGCGCGCCGCCTCGTCGCCGTCTTCGACGGATCCGCCTATGGCGACCCGGCCGACAACCTTTCCCTGATCTCAGAACTCATGACCGCGCTGCGCGACGGCCATGTCACCCTCGCCTATCAGCCCAAATATGATTTCCGGGCCGAGCGCATCACCGGCGTCGAGGCCCTGATGCGCTGGAGCCATCCCCGCCGCGGCTTCGTCTCGCCCGATCTATTCATCGGCATGGCCGAGGAGACGGGCCATATCCGCCCCCTGACGGAATGGGCCATTCGCCGCGCGATTGCGGACCAGAAAACCCTCGCCGCAGCCGGTCACGCCCTGACCGTCTCGGTCAACATTTCGGGCCGACTGCTGTCCGACGAGAGTTTCGCCGATTTCGCCCTGGCCGAGGTGGCGGCCTCCAGCGCCGACCTGTGTTTCGAAATCACCGAGACAGCCGTGATGGACAATCCGGAAATGGCGCTGCGCATCGTCGATCGCTTCGCTGAGGCCGGTATCGCCGTCTCGCTGGACGACTACGGCGCCGGACTGTCGTCCCTGACCTATCTGAAACAGATCCGCGCCGACGAGCTCAAGATCGACAAGAGCTTCATCCTCGGGCTTGACCAGTCGGCGCGCGACGCCCTCCTGGTCAAGTCGACCATCGATCTGGCCCACAGCCTCGGCCTCAAGGTCACCGCCGAGGGGGTCGAAACCCCCACCGCCCTGGCCCTGCTGCGCGGCATGGGCTGCGACCTGGCCCAGGGCTATCTGATCGGACGCCCCGTGCCGCTGGCCGAGGTGACGGCCCGGCTGGACGGTCCCGCCGTCGAGGCCGTGCGCGCGATAGGCTAGGCCGCCGCGACCATCTTCATCGATACGGCCGGGTCGGCGAGCTTCATCGCATCCACGGACGCCCCCTTGCCGATCATCAACCGCCCGGCCATGAATTCCGCCGGCGCGTTCACCGCCTCCACGCACAGGATACGGTCGCCCTGCAGGTGGAACACAGCGAACGACCCGGTGTCCGGATCGCCCCGCACCACCTGCCGGTCTGCACCGTCGGGCAGGCCGGCGATCTGCAGCTTCACCTCATACTGGTCGGACCAGAACCACGGGACCTCGGGTGCGGGCCCCGGCCGCCCGACGATCGCCGCCGCGGCCTGTTTCGCCTGTTCCAGCGCATTGGGCACGCTCTCCAGCCGATGCCGTCGTCCGCCATGTACCGGGATGGGCCGCGAGGTCATGTCGCCGATGGCCCAGATCGCCGGGTCCGAGGTGCGCGCCGTCTCGTCGACCACCACGCCATTGTCGCAGACCAGCCCCGCCGCCCGCGCCAGGCCGTCGCACGCCAGCGCCCCGACCCCGACCAGCACGGCGTCCGCTGCGATCAGCCGGCCGTCCGCAAGCCGCACGCCGCCGTCCTCGAAGACGGTCACCTCGGCCGAGGTCAGGATCTCGACCCCGTGCGCCCGGTGATGAGCGGTGAAGAAGGCCGACAGCGTTTCGGACGCCACCCGGGCCAGCACCCGATCCATCCGTTCGATCACCACGACCTCGGCGCCGAGCGCCCGCGCTGAAGCCGCCGCCTCAAGCCCGACGTAGCCGCCGCCGACGACGGCCAATCGCTTGCCCGGCCCCAGCGCCGCCTTCAGCCGTTCCGCATCGGCGAGGGTCCGCAGCTCCAGCAGGCCCGGCCGGTCCGCGCCGGGGATGGCCAGTTTCCGCGCCGCCGACCCGGTGGCCAGAACCAGCGCGTCGTATGTTTCCACAGCCCCGTCGGCGAAGGTCACGGTCCGCCCCGCCGCATCGATCGCAGTCGCCGTCACGCCGGTGCGCAGTTCGATGTCGTGCTCGGCGTAGAAGACCTCGGGCCGCAGCAGCAGCGCCTCCAGATCGGCCTCGCCCTTCAGCCAGGCCTTTGAGAGGGGCGGCCGCTGATACGGGGGCGCCGGCTCCTCGCCTGCCAGCAGGATCGACCCCTCATGCCCGTACTGCCGCAGCAGGGCCGCCGCCGTCCCGCCCGCATGGCCCGCGCCGATGATGAGAACCCTGGTCATGGAGGCTGAAATAGAGGGGCGAGGGGCGAGGGTCGAGGGGCGAGTACGACAGGCGACTGCCCAGCCGCTCCGCTTCCCTGGCTCGCCCCTCGTCCTCGCCCCTCTTGACCGTGCCACCGTTACAGCATAGTGGAACGTGCATGACCGAGACCCTGCCCCGCAACGCCGCCGCCACGGCCCGCAGCCGCGTCGCGCTTTATGACGCCCTGCTGTCGCTGAAGACGCGCGACGAGGTCGACGCCTTTCTGGCGGACCTGTGCACCCCGTCCGAAGTGCGGGCCTTCGCCGAGCGCTGGGAGGTCGCCCGTCTGCTCGACGCCGGCGGCAAGTCGTATCGGGAGATCGCCGCCGAGGCCCAGGCCAGCCCGACCACCGTCGTGCGCGTCGCCCGCTTCCTCAGGGAAATGCCGCATCAGGGCTACCGCCTGGTGCTGGACCGCCTGAAAAACACAGCCTGAAACAGAAAGTCTGAGTACCCCGTCATGAGCACCGTCCAGGGCCGGCTTCGCATCGCCGTCCAGAAATCCGGCCGTCTGGCCGACCGCAGCCTCGACCTCGTCCGCGATGCGGGCCTGCGCGTGATCAAGGGCAACAACGACCTGCTCTACCGGGTTGAGAACTATCCGATCGACCTGCTGCGCGTCCGCGATGACGACATCCCGACCTTCGTCGCCGACGGCGTCTGCGACCTCGGCATCGTCGGCGAGAATGTGCTCGAGGAGGCCCGCAACGGCGGCCCCACGGCCGAGGTGTTGATGCCGCTCGGCTTCGGCCGCTGCACCCTGAAGATCGCCATTCCGCCCACGCTCGACTACGCCGGGCCCGCGTCACTGGACGGCCTGCGCATCGCCACCTCCTATCCGAAGATCCTGCGCCGCTGGCTGGACGAACGGGGCGTCGCCGCCGACATCGTCACCATGCGTGGCGCCGTCGAGGTCGCGCCGCGGCTCAAACTGGCCTCGGCCATCTGCGACCTGGTCTCGACCGGGGCGACGCTCGAGGCCAACGGGCTGAACGCCCGCGAGACGGTGCTGGAGAGCCAGGCCGTGCTGATCAAATCCCCGGTCGCGCCCGAACCCGCCCTGCAGCATCTGCTGGACAGCATCGTCGAACGGATGTCGGGCGTGGTCTCCTCGCAGGGGGCGAAATACGTCATGCTCAATGCGCCGCGCGCGGCCCTGGCCGAGATCACCGCCATCCTGCCCGGCGCGGGCTCCCCGACCGTCATGCCGCTGTCGGGCCGCGACGACGCCGTCGCCGTCCACGCCGTCTGCCAGGAAGCCGTTTTCTGGGAAACCCTGGAACGGCTCAAGGCCGCCGGCGCCTCCGCCATCCTGGTCCTCCCCATCGAGAAGATGATGTGATGAAGCGCATCGACTGGAACACCCTCGACGCCGCCGGGCGCATTGAGGCCCTCGCTCGCCCGCAACGCCGCACGGAAACCCGCGTATCCGACACGGTGCGCGAGATCATGGACGACGTCCGGGCGCGGGGCGGTGCTGCCGTGACCGACTGGAGCGTCAAGCTGGACGGGGCTGCGCCGCGCTGCCTGCTCCTGACGCCCGAGCGGGTCGCCGCCGCCCGCGACGCCCTGCGCCCGGCTGACACCCGCGCCATCCGCATCGCGGCCGAGAACATCCGCATCTTCCACGAAGCGACCCGGCCCGAGGACACGCCTGACGTCGAGATCATCCCCGGCGTCCGCTCGCGCCTGGTCTGGCGGCCGCTGCGGTCGGCAGGCCTCTACGTCCCCGGCGGTTCGGCGCCGCTGTTCTCGTCCCTGCTGATGCTGGCCATTCCCGCCGCCGTGGCCGGGGTCGGCCGCCGCGTCGTTGTGACCCCGCCATCGCGTTCGGGCGAACCCCACCCCGCCATGATCTTCGCCGCCGCGGAAGCCGGGCTCGACGCCCTCTGGCTGGTCGGCGGGGCCCAGGCCGTCGCCGCCCTGACCTTCGGGGCCGAGCTGGAGGACGGCGTCATCGAGCCGTGCGACAAGCTGTTCGGGCCCGGCAACGCTTGGGTCGCCGAGGCCAAGAAGCAGGCCTCCGGCCTGCCCGGCGGGCCCTCGGTCGACATGCCCGCCGGCCCGTCGGAGCTGCTGGTCATCGCCGACCGCGACGCCGACCCCGAGATCGCCGCCGCCGACCTGCTCGGCCAGGCCGAGCATGACCCGGACGCCCAGGTCATCCTCGTCTCGGAGAGCCGCGCCAATATCGACGCCATCCTCGCCGAGGTGGACCGCCAGCTGCAGACCCTGCCGCGCGCCGACATCGCCCGCGCCTCGCTCGCCGAGGGCCGCGCCATCCGTGTCAGCGACGTGGCCGAGGCCTGCGAGGTCGCCAACCTCTACGCCCCCGAACACCTGGCCCTGCAGACCGTGGACGCCGAGCGGCTGGTCAAACACATCAGCGCCGCCGGGGCGGTCTTTGTCGGGGCCTTCGCCGCCGAGACCCTCGGCGACTACGCCGCCGGGCCGAGCCACGTCCTGCCCACCGACGGCGGCGCCCGCACCATGGGCGGCGTGACGACGGCCAGCTTCATGACCTCGATGTCGGTCCAGGTCGTGACCGAGGCCGGGGCCCGCGAACTGGCCCCCGTCGCCGCCCGCCTGGCCCGACTGGAGGGTCTGGAGGCCCACGCCCGGGCGGCCGATCTGAGGAGCGGCGCATGAACAATCTGCCCGCCCCCTTCCCCCCGCTGGTTTCCGGCGGCGAGGGCCTCGACCGGTATCCCGCGGAGCCCCGGGCGCTCGCCGCCCGCATGGGCGAGGTCTATGGCGTCCCCGCCGACAGCGTCCTGCCCGTCCGCGGCCTGACCCACGGGCTGGAGCTGGTCTATCGCCTCGCCGCCCGCGACGGCCTGCGCGTCGACGCCCCCGACGCCGAGCCCTATCGCACCCTTGCGGGCCTTTACGCCGCACCGGCCGCCAACGCCCCGACCGGCGCGGTGATCGTCCGCGCGGCCGGCGCGCCCGAAGCCGTGGCCGAAATGGCCGGCCGCATCGCCCCGGCCCTGCTGGTCATCGACGAGGGCGTGGTCGAGTTCGCCGAAACCGCCTCCGCATCGAGCGTGATCGACGATTGCGCCAATCTGGTCGTGCTGCGCAGCCTGTCGCTCGCATACGGCCTCGCCGGCGCCCGCGTCGGGGCCGCCCTGGCCTGGCCCGAGACCCTCGCCCGCCTCGCCGCGGTTATGGAACCCTGGCCCCTGCCGGAGGTCTCGGTCCGGCTGGCCCTGCAAGCGCTGGACCCGTCGCGGATCATGGAGACCGCCGCCCGCGTCGCCCTCGTCCGCACCGAACGCGAACGGGTCGCCAAGGCCCTGTCGCGCGACATGGTGGTCGAGCCCGGCTCCGGCCCCGTGATCCTGGCCCGTCCCGGCGACCCCGACGCCGTCCTCGCCGCCTTGGCCCGCTTCGGTATCGCCGCCGAACGCGACGGCGACAGGCTGCGCCTGGCCGTCTCGGCAAAGGCCGAAGTCAACGACCGGCTTCTGACCGCCCTGGGCCTCGCCGCCTCGGGCGGCCGGGCTCACCGCACCGGCGAGGCCGTGCGCGACACCAAGGAAACCCGCATCGTCTGCGCCGTCGACCTCGACGCCACCGGCCCGGTCGCTATCGCCACGGGCGTCGGCTTCTTCGATCATATGCTGGAACAGGTCGCCGCCCACGGCGGCTTCTCCCTGCGGCTGGCCTGCGAGGGCGACCTGCACACTGACCCGCACCACACCATCGAGGACTCGGCCATAGCCTTGGGCCAGGCCCTGAAACAGGCGCTGGGCGAACGCCGCGGCATCGCCCGCTACGGCTTCGTCCTGCCCATGGATGAAGCCAACGCCACGGTCTCGATCGACCTGTCCGGCCGCCCCTATCCGGTGTTCGAGGGAAGCTTCGGCACCCCTTTCATCGGCGATTACCGCACCGATCTGACCGCCCATGTCTTCCGCTCGCTGGCGGAACACCTCGGCGCCGCCATCCATGTCTCGGTGACCGGCGACGACGACCACCACAAGACCGAGGCCGTCTACAAGGCCTTCGGCCGGGCCCTGCGCCAGGCTATCCGGATCGAGGGCGACGCTGTGCCCAGCACCAAGGGCGTCCTGTGACCGAGGTCACCGTCCTGGCCTATGGCGCCGGCAACACCGCCTCGGTCCAGTTCGCGCTGGAACGGCTGGGCGCCACCGTGCGCCTGACCGACGATCCGGTCGCGATCGCCGGGGCCGAGCGGCTGATCCTGCCCGGCGTCGGCGCCGCAGCCTACGCCATGGCCCGGCTGTCGACGCTCGGCCTGGTCGAGCCGATCCGCGCCTTTCCGCGGCCCCTCCTCGGCGTCTGCCTCGGTCAGCAACTGCTGTTCGAGACCAGCGAGGAGGGCCAGCCGGTTCCTCTGCTCGGCCTGCTCCCCGGCGCCGTCCGACGCCTCGAACCCGGCCCCGGACTCACCGTGCCCCACATGGGCTGGTCGCGGCTGACGACGGTCCGCGACGACCCTCTTCTGGCCGGCGTCGAGGACGGGGCTTATGCCTATTTCGTCCACGGCTTCGTCTGCCCCGACGGTCCCGCGACCCTGGCCCGCGCCGACTATGGCGGCCCCGTGCCGGCCGTGGTCCGCAACGGCAATCGCTGGGGCTGCCAATTCCACCCCGAACGCTCGGCCGCCGCCGGCGCCCGCATCCTGCGAAACTTCCTGGAGCTACCTGCGTGATCGTCTATCCTGCCATCGATCTGAGAGACGGGGCCTGCGTGCGGCTGATGCACGGCCGCTTCGACCAGGTCACCCGCTATGACGACCACCCGGCATCCCGGCTCGCGGCGTTCGCGGCCGCCGGCGCAACCTGGGCCCATATCGTCGACCTCGACGGGGCCGAGGCGGGGCGTGCGGTCCAGCACGCCCTGATCGGCGAGCTCGCCCGCGCCGTCGACATCCGTATCCAGTCCGGCGGCGGCGTGCGCTCGGCCCAGGACGTCGCCGCCCTGGTCGACGCCGGCGTGGCGCGTGTGGTGGTCGGCTCCCTGGCCGTGTCGCAGCCGGACACGGTGGCCGACTGGCTACGCCGCTTCGGTCCTGACCGGCTCACCCTGGCCATCGACGTTAAGGCCGACGGCGACCGCTGGGTCCCGGCCCTCAAGGGCTGGACCGAGGCCGCCGGGGTCGATCTCTGGACCGCGCTGGACCGCTATCCGCCCGGTCTGGCCCGCCATCTGCTGGTCACGGACGTGGGCCGCGACGGCGCCCTGACCGGGCCCAATCTCGACCTGCTGGGCGAGATCGTCCGGCGCCGTCCCGACCTGAAGGTCCAGGCCTCCGGCGGCGTCGCTGCCCTCGCGGACCTCGCCGCCGCCCGCGCCATCGGCTGCGACGGCGCCATCGTCGGCCGCGCCCTCTACGAGAACCGCTTCACCGTCGCGGAAGCGCTGGCGGCATGACGGCGCATCTTTCACGCAGGAGGGCGGTCGATTGACCGCCCGCCGCATCATCCCCTGTCTGGACGTCAAGGACGGCCGGGTGGTCAAGGGCGTCCGCTTCCAGGGCCATACCGACATGGGCGACGCCGCCGAACTGGCCGCCCGCTACCGCGACGAGGGCGCCGACGAACTGGTCTTCTATGACATCACCGCCAGCCCGGAAGGGCGCACCCTAGACTACGGCTGGGTCCGGGACATCGCCCGGCTGCTCGACATCCCCTTCAGCGTCGCCGGCGGGATCCGTTCGGTCGATCAGGCCGCCCGCTGCCTCGACCATGGCGCCGACAAGGTCTCGATCAACTCCCCGGCCCTCGAACGTCCCGAGCTGATCGGCGAGATGGCGGACCGTCTCGGTTCGCAATGTGTCGTCGTCGGCGTCGACTCCAAGCGGTCCGGCGACGACTGGGTCGTGCATCAATACACCGGCGATCCGACCGCCAGTCGCGGCGCCGGCCGCCGCACCATGGACTGGATCGTCGAGGCGCAAACGCTCGGCGCCGGCGAGATCGTGCTCAACTGTATGGACGAGGACGGCGTCCGCCGCGGCTATGACATCGCCCAGCTCGCCGCCGCCCGCGCCCTGCTGACCATCCCGCTGGTCGCCTCGGGCGGGGCCGGCTCGGCTCAGCATTTCCTCGACGTGTTCCAACAGGCCGACGTCTCGGGGGCGCTGGCCGCCAGCGTCTTCCACACCGGGACCCTGGCCATTCCCGATCTCAAGGCGTTCCTGGCGGACGCCGGGCAGGAGATGAGACTGTGATCGACCCCTCGACCCTCGATTTCGACAAGGCCGGCGGCCTCATCCCGGTCGTGGTCCAGGACGCCGCCACCCTGCAGGTGTTGACGCTGGCCTATATGGACCGCGCCGCCCTCGACGAGACCCTCGCCAGCGGCGAGGCCACCTTCTTCTCTCGCTCGCGCGGCGGGCGGTGGCGCAAGGGCGAGACCTCCGGCGACCGGCTGTCCGTCGTCTCGGTCACCCCGGACTGCGACGGCGACGCCATCGTCCTGAAGGTCCGACCGGTCGGCAACGCCTGCCACCTGAACCGCATCAGCTGTTTCGGCGCGGAAGACGCGCCCGGTCTCGGCCGCCTCGCCCGGCTGGAGGCGACCATCGCCGAACGCGCCGCCGCCGACCCAGCCGGGAGCTGGACCGCCCGCCTGCTGGCCGAGGGTCCGAAGCGCGCCGCCCAGAAGGTCGGCGAGGAGGGCGTGGAGACGGCTCTGGCCGGCGCCGCCGGTCCCGATACGGAACTCGCATCCGAGGCTGCGGATTTGGTCTATCACCTGCTGGTGTTGCTGCGGGCCCGTAACATGGTGTTTCAGGACGTCCTCGACGTCTTGGCTCAGCGGGCGGAAGCGGCCAGACAAACCCCGGGTCCAACCGGGCCCTGAATGAAGGAGAGCGCATGGCGGCCCTGGTGCTGTTCGGCGGCGGCGGCGACCTCGCGATGCGGATGCTGTTGCCTTCGCTCTATTTCCTCGAGCACGACGGCCTGCTGCCCGACGACCTGAAGATCATCGGCGCCGCCCGGTCGACCGAGACCCGCGACGACTATGTCGCCCGGGTTCGCGCCGCGGTCGAGGGCAAGGCCCGCGCCGATGACGCCTGGTCCGATGCCGCCTGGGCCCGGCTGGACGCCCGGCTGGACTATCTGCCCGTCGACGCCACCGACCCGGCCAGCCTCAAGCCCATCAAGGACAGGGTCGGCGACATGAGCGCCCACGGCGGCGTGACCAGTTTCCTGGCCGTCTCGCCTTCGCTGTACGGCCGCATCGTCACCGCCCTCAAGGCGGCCGGGCTGGCGGAATCAACCGACCGCGTCGTGCTGGAAAAGCCTGTCGGCCGCGACCTTCAGTCCTTCCTCCAGATCGACGACGCCGTCGCCCACGCCTTCTCCGAGGACCAGGTCTTTCGCATCGACCACTATCTCGGCAAGGAGACGGTCCAGAACCTCATCGCCCTGCGCTTCGGCAACACCATCTTCGAACCGTTGTGGAACAGCCTGTCGATCGACCATGTCCAGATCACGGTCGGCGAGACTTTCGGCGTTGGCGACCGCTGGCCCTACTATGACGAATACGGCGCCCTGCGGGACATGCTGCAGAACCACATGCTGCAGCTGCTCTGCCTCGTGGCCATGGAGCCGCCGACCGACCTTGATCCGGACTCGGTCCGCAACGAAAAGGTCAAGGTCATTCGCTCACTCCGTCCGATCACGGAGCATGAGGTTGAACGGGTCACGGTGCGCGGCCAGTACATCGCTGGAACCAGCGAAGGCAGGCCGGCGACATCCTACAGCGAGGAACGTGGTCAGCCGTCCGACACCGAGACCTTCGTCGCCCTCCGGGTCGATATCGACAACTGGCGCTGGGCCGGCACGCCCTTCTTCCTGCGCACCGGCAAGCGTCTGGCCGAGAAGCGGACCGAAATCGTCATCCAGTTCAAGCCGGTGCCCCATTCCATCTTCGACCATGGCGAGCGCGGCCATATCGAAGCCAACCGCCTGGTGATCGAACTCCAGCCCGAGGAGGACATCGCCCTGTCGGTGATGAACAAGAGGCCGGGGCTGGACCAGCGCATGAAGCTGCAGCCGATCCAGATGTCCCTGTCCTGGGGGCAGGACGACAAGGACGCCCGCCCGCCCCGCCGTCGCATCGCCTATGAGCGCCTGCTGCTCGACGCCCTCGCCGGTGACTCGACCCTGTTCGTGCGCCGCGACGAGGCCGAACAGGCGTGGAAATGGATCGATGAAGTCTCCGACGCCTGGCGCGGCGCGGGCCTCAAGCCAACCGAATACGCCGCCGGAACCTGGGGTCCGCCCGAGGCCGATCTGCTGCTCTCGCGCGCCGGCCGCGCATGGAACACTGGTCATGGTTGAAGCCGCGCCGGTCATCGAATCCTTTGCGGACGGCGACGCCTGGGCCTCCGCCTGCGCCGCCCGCCTCGGCGATGCGCTCGCCGCCGCGCTGGCCGAAAGCGGCAAGGCGGTCTTCGCCGGTTCCGGCGGATCGACCCCCGCCCCCATCTATCGCGTGCTGGCGGGCGCCGGTCTCGACTGGTCCCGCATCGCCGTCACCCTCGTCGACGAGCGCTATGTTCCCGAATCCTCGCCCGAGTCCAATGCGGTCCTGATCCGGCAGACATTGATGACCGGCCCGGCCGCCGCCGGCCGCTTCGTGCCCCTGTACCGGTCCGAGGTCACCGTCGACCGCGCCGCCGCCCTGGCCGCCCAGGCGCTGGCGGCAGAGGGCGGCAGACTGGACGCGGTCCTTCTCGGCATGGGTGAGGATGGCCATATCTGTTCCATGTTCCCCGACAGCCCCACCCTCAAGACCCTGCTGTCGCCCCACCTGCCGCCCGCGGTGCTGGGCGTGCCCCGGGGCCGCGACGGCGCGGCGCCCGGCCTAGAACGGCTGTCGATCAACCTGCCGTATCTGATGGGCGCGCGCCGCGTGGTCCTGGCCCTGACCGGCGGCGCCAAACGCGCCGTATTCGAGCGCGAAGCTGACGGCGACCCCACGATCCAGCCCATCGCCGCCCTGATCGCCGCCGGGGTTCCGCTTGACGTTCTGTGGACGGAGAAAGCCTGATGGCTCGCAAGGATTCCGGCCTGAACCCCGTCGTCGCCGAGGTCACCGCCCGCATCGTCGAACGCTCTGGAGCCACCCGCGGCGACTATCTGCGCCGGATGGATTTCGCCCGCGACAACGGCGTCGGCCGGGCCAAACTGTCCTGCGCCAACTGGGCCCACGCCTTCGCCGGGGCCCCGGTCAAGGACAAGCTCAACGCCATGTCCGGGGCCCAGCCCAATATCGGGATCGTCACCGCCTACAACGACATGCTGTCGGCGCATCAGCCGTTCGAAGGCTTCCCGCAGATCATCCGCGACGCCGTGCGAGAGGTGAACGCCACGGCCCAGGTCGCCGGCGGAACCCCCGCCATGTGCGACGGCGTCACCCAGGGACGGCCCGGCATGGAGCTGTCGCTGTTCAGCCGCGACCTGATTGCCATGTCCACCGGCGTGGCCCTGACCCATGACGCCTTCGACGCCGTCATTGCCCTGGGCGTCTGCGACAAGATCGTGCCCGGTCTGTTCATGGGATCGCTGGCCTTCGGCCATCTGCCCGTCGTCTTCGCCCCTGCCGGACCCATGCCCTCGGGCATTCCGAACGCGGAAAAGGCCCGCATCCGCGCCCTCTACGCCCAGGACAAGGTCGACCGGGCGACCCTGCTGGAGAGCGAGATCGGCAGCTACCACTCGCCCGGCACCTGCACCTTCTACGGCACCGCCAACTCGAACCAGATGATGATGGAGCTGGGCGGCCTGCACCTGCCGTCCACCGCCTTCGTCCATCCCGAGACCGGCCTGCGCGACGCCTTGACGGCGGCGGCGGCGAAACGCGCGGTCGAACTGGCCCGCACCGGTCAGGGCCGGATGGCTGACGTCATTTCCGAGAAGTCGATCGTCAACATGATCGTCGCCCTGCTGGCCACCGGGGGCTCCACCAACCACGCCATCCACCTGGTCGCCATGGCCCGCTCGGCGGGCGTGCTGATCGACTGGACCGATATGGACCAGCTGTCGTCCGTCACCCCCTTGCTGGCCCGGATCTATCCCAACGGCTCGGCCGACGTGAACGCCTTCCAGGCCGCCGGCGGCGTCGCCTTCGTCGCCCGCGAACTGGCCGGGGCCGGCCATATCCATTCGGATGTCACGACCATCATGGGCGAGGGCATCCACCCCTATTTTCAAGAGCCCGTCATGATCGACGGCCAGCTGGTCTGGAAGGACGGCGTTACGGAAAGTCTGGACACGGACATTCTTCGGCCCGCCTCCGATCCGTTTGACGCCGAGGGGGGCCTGCGGCTGGTCGAGGGCGACCTCGGCCGCGCCGTGATCAAGGTGTCTGCGGTGAAACCCGAGAACAGAATCGTCGAGGCCCCCGCCGCCGTGTTCGAAAGCCAGGAGGACGCGCTCCAGGCCTTCCGGGACGGCAGACTGGATCGCGACGTCGTCGTTGTCCTGCGCTTCCAGGGACCGAAGGCCAACGGCATGCCCGAACTGCACAGCCTGTCGCCCGCCCTCAGCGTGCTTCAGGACAAGGGGTTCAAGGTCGCCTTCGTGACTGACGGCCGCATGTCGGGCGCTTCGGGCAAGACGCCCGCAGCCATTCACGTATCGCCCGAGGCGCTGGCCGGCGGACCGCTTGCCCATGTGCGCGAGGGCGACATCATCCGCCTCGATGCCGACGCCGGCGTGCTGACGACCGTGGGCGTAGGTTCCCTGACCGCGCGCCCGGCCGCGACCCGGTCCCGGGCCCATGCGGAAGGCTCGGCCTGGGGCTACGGCCGCGAGCTGTTCTCGGCCTTCCGCCATCTTGTCTCGACCGCCGAGGAAGGCGCCTCGGTCTGTTTCGCCCCGCCCGTCGACGCCATCGCCGGGACTGACACGCCACCGGACAACAACGTCGTCGACCGCGCGGTCGACGCATGACGTCTGTACAGACGAGCGACGCCCGATGAGCGACAGCCAGGACAGGCCCCTCCTCGTCGGCGACGTCGGCGGCACCAACGCCCGCTTCGCCATCGCCCGCCTGGTCGGCGGCCAGCCCGTGCTTGACCATCACGAGAGCTTTCCGGCCGAGCGATATCCGACCTTCCTCAAGGGCGTCGCCGCCTTCCTGGACGGCTGCCCGATCAAGCCGACCGGCGGCGTCATCGCCGTCGCCGGCCCCGTCACGGACGGCGAGATCGACCTGACCAACTCGCCGTGGCGGGTGTCCGAGACAGAGCTTCAGACGCTCGGCCTCGATCCGGTCCGCCTGATCAATGATTTCGAGGCCCTGGCCTGGGGGGCCCCGATCGTGCCGGCCGACCAGCTCGCCTCGCTGGGCGGTCCCGTCGAGGGCGACCCGCGCTCGGCCATCGCGGTGCTGGGCCCCGGGACGGGTTTCGGCGTCTCCGCCCTCGCCCGCGACATCCACGGCCATGAGATCGCCATGCCCTCCGAGGGCGGTCACGCCAGTTTCGCCCCGGGCGACGCCGTCGAGGACGAGGTGCTGCGGATCCTGCGCCGTCGCTATGGCCGGGTCTCGATCGAGCGGCTGATCTGCGGCCCCGGCCTGCTGAACCTGCACCGTGCCCTGGCCGAGATCGACGGGCGCGAGAGCCGTATCGACGATCCGGCCCTGATCACCGCCGCGGCGCTGGAGAATCCGAACAGTCCGTGCGGCGCCACCCTGGCCCGCTTCTGCGCCATCCTCGGCTGCGTGGCCGGCGACATCGCCCTGACGACCGGCGCCCGCGGCGGCGTCTATATCGCCGGCGGCATCGCCCCGCGCATCCTGCCCTTCCTCAAGGCCAGCCCGTTCCGCGAGCGGTTCGAACGCAAGGGCCGCTACCAGGCCTATATGGCGGCCATCCCGACCAGGGTGATCCTGCACAAATACGCAGCCCTGATCGGCGCCGCGCGGGTTGCCTTCGCTGGCTCGGCCTGAGGTTCCAACACTGTTTTCTCACGCTGTCGTGAACCGATCCGCTGCGGCCGAGTTATGAGGTCTCCACTTTGGAAGGACATTCTCATGCGTAAACTGATCATCGCCGCCACCGCCACCTTCGCCCTCGCCGGCCTCGCCGCCTGCGGCGAGACCGCTGCCGAGAAAGAAGCCGGCGCCCAGGCCGACGCCATTGAGGCGGACGCCAATGTGGCCGTCACCCAACTCGAGAACCAGGCGGACGCCGCCAACACCGACGCCGCCCGCGACGCCCTGAACGAGCGGGCCGACTCCATCGAGGACACCGCTGAAGCCCGCGCCGATGCGGTCGAAGACGCCGCCGGCAACCGCGATGGCGGCATGACGACCTCGAACACCCCCAACTAGGCCGCATCCGGAAGGGCTCCTTGAGCCCTGCCGGAGGTCTGAAGATGACGAGGCCCCCGCCGGTTCGCCGGCGGGGGTTTTTTCATGCCAGATCAGGTCTTCTTCGGCGGCCACGGAATGAAGGCGCTGGTCCGCCGCACATAGTCGGCATAGCCGGGCCGGGTGCTGTGGATGGCTTTTTCGGTGATGCCGATCCCGGACCATTTGGTCAGGGTGAAGGTCAGGAACAGCGGCCCGGCGATGGCCCAGACCCCCGGACCGGTCTCCGCCGCGATCAGATAGAGGCCCCACCAGACACAGGCGTCGCCGAAATAGTTCGGGTGCCGGGTCCAGCGCCACAGGCCCGTATCCAGCACCTTGCCCTTGTTGTCCGGATTCTTCTTGAACGCCGCCAGCTGGGCGTCGCCGATGCTCTCGAAGCCGATCCCGATCACGGCGAGGACTGCGCCGGTCCAGCCCAGCCAGCCCACCGCCGGGGCGTAGTCGACCTGCCCCAGCTGGACGGGCAGCGAGGTCAGCCAGGCCAGACCCGCCTGGGGCAGGAACACCACCAGCAGCGCCGTCTTGCCGAAGCCCCAGTTCCGGGTGCGCTTCATGTTGTCGACGATCTCGACATAGCGGGCGTCCGCGCCCTGTCGCCACCAGCGCCCGAACAGATGCCACCCCAGCCGCAACGCCCACACACCGACCAGCCACAGCAGCAGCCATTTGCGGACCGGATCGCCGTCGGTGCGCGGAAAGGTCGCCACAGCCAGCAGCAGCATCCCCAGCGGCCAGACGGCGTCGATGAAGCTGACGTCCCTGATGCGCAGGGACACCAGCCACAGCCCGGTCATCACCGCGATGATCAGGGCCAGGTTCAGGCCCAGCAGGACAGCGATCTCGGTCAGGCTCATGGTTCAGAAACGTCCGGGGCGGGGCATCGGATGCGAATTCGTCAGTCGACGCAGATCGTGGCCTGCGCCCTGCCGTTCTCGACCGTGGCATGGCAGCCGAACGGGTTGCTGTCGACCTGGCACTGACCGACCACCGACGCCCCGGGCGCGGGGCGCGTGGTGACATCCGCCACCCGGCACTGGCCTTCGCACTGGTCGCTGTCGGTGCAGCGCCGGCCGGCGTCGGCATAGGGGACCACGCATTGCATCGTCTGCATCCGCCCGAGCGGCTGCATCCGGCCCCCGCGCGCCAGACACTCCGCGGCGGCCGGACTTTCCGCCACGGCGACGGGCGCCGGCTCATTGCCGAAACCGTAGTCTCCCTTTTCCGGAACGGGCTGGCAGGCGGCCAGCAGGACCGCAGCGATCAGAATAAGGCGCTTCATGCCACCTGCCCCTTCTCGAACCCGGTCCAGACGTCGTCATAGTCCAGCTGCATCGTCGGCGAGGTCTGCGCCCATTCGGTGGTGCGGATCGGCGCCCGGGTCTCGAACATGAAGGCCAGGGTGTTCTCGATCTTCACCGGTCTAAGGTCGGCGGCGACCGCCTTGTCATAGCTGGCCTGGTCCGGCCCGTGGCCGCTCATACAATTGTGCAGCGAGGCGCCCCCGGGCGCGAAGCCGCCCTCCTTGGCGTCGTATTCGCCGGTCACCAGCCCCATGAATTCGCTCATCACATTGCGATGGAACCACGGCGGCCGGAAGGTGTCCTCGGCCACCATCCAGCGCGGCGGGAAGATGACGAAGTCGCAGTTGGCCACGCCCGCCGTATCGCTGGGCGAGGTCAGGACGGTGAAGATCGACGGGTCCGGATGGTCGAAACTGACCGTGCCGATCGTGTTGAACCGGGCGGTGTCGTATTTGTACGGCGCATAGTTGCCGTGCCAGCCGACCACATCCAGCGGCGAGTGCGGGAAGGTCGTCGACCAAAGCCGTCCGCCGTATTTCTGCACACACTCGGTCGGCCGGTCGACGTCCTCGAACGCCGCCACCGGCGTCTGGAAATCGCGATGGTTGGCCAGGCCGTTGGCGCCGATCGGCCCCAGATCCGGCAGGCGGAAGGCGGCGCCGTAGTTTTCGCAGACATAGCCGCGGATAGGCCCGCCGCACTCGACCCGGAACCGCACACCACGCGGAATGACCACGATCTCGCCGGGCCGGGCGTCGATCCGCCCCATCTCGGTGACGAAAGCTTGGTCCCCCTCCTGCGGCACGATCAGCAGCTCGCCGTCGGCGCAGTAGAAGACGCGGTCCGTCATCGACCGGTTGGCCGCATACAGATGGATGCCGATGCCCGACAGCGCCTCGGCGTCGCCCGTGCCGCCATAGGTGACCAGCCCCTCGACCCAGTCGGTCGGTTCAGACGGCAGGGGCAGCGGGTCCCAGCGCATCCGGTTCGGCGACGGCGGCGCCTCATGGAACGGCCCCGACCGCACCTTCCCCTGCGCGAACGGCTTGTAGGCCGGGTGCTGCGCTGACGGCCGCAACCGGTACAGCCACGCCCGCCGGTTCTCGGACCGGGGGGCGGTGAAGGCCGTGCCCGACAGCTGTTCGGCATACAGGCCCATCGGCGCCCGCTGCGGCGAGTTCCGCCCCTCGGGCAGGGCCCCGGCCACGGCCTCCGTCGCGAAATGATTGCCGAAGCCGGATTGGTAGAGGGGCGCGTTGGTTCGCGTCGTCATGGTGCGTGTCTCCCTGCCACCGATCTAGGACAGGCCGGGCCCGTTGGCCACTCCGGGGTCATCCGGAGGTCAGAACCCCTGCGCCCGCGCCATCCGTTCCTGATGGAAGCCGGCGTCGCCCCCGAACTCGTTGAGCACCCGCACCCGTTTCATGAACAGGCCGACGTCGTATTCGTCGGTCATGCCGACGCCGCCGTGCATCTGCACCGCCTCCTGCACCGCCAGCTCCGCCACCCGCCCGGCCTTGGCCTTGGCGACGGAGACGGTCAGGCCGGCGTCCGGTCTTCCGGCGTCCAGCCCTGTCAGCGCGCCCATCACCGCCGCCCGGGCGATTTCGATCTCGCTGTACAGATGCGCCGCGCGGTGCTGCAGGGCCTGGAATTCGCCGATCAATTTGCCGAACTGTTTGCGCGTCTTCAGATAGTCGAGCGTCGTCTGGAAGGCCTGGTCCCCGGCCCCGTTCAGCGACGCGGCGGCGCAGGCGCGGCCGAGGTTCAGCGCGCCCTCCAGCAGGGCCTCGCCGCCGTCGACCGTTCCGATCACCGCGTCGGCGTCGACCTCAACGTCCGTCAGGGTCACGCGCGCGGCGTTGTGGGCGTCGACCATGACGGTGCGCTCGATCTCGACGCCGCTCGTCTTCGGATCGACCAGAAACAGCGTCAGGCCATTCTCGGTCAGGGCCGCCACGATCACCGCATCGGCCACGTGGCCGTCCAGCACAAAGCCCTTGGCCCCGTTCAGCTTGAAGCCGTTGCCCGACCGTTCGGCCACAGTGGCGATCCGCGACGGCGCATGCTTGGCCCCCTCGTCGACCGCCAGCGAGACGATCGCCTCGCCGGCCGCGATCCGCGGCAGCCAGGCCGCCTGTTGTTCGTCCGAGCCGCCGTCCACCAGAACCTTCGCCGACAGCACCCCCGAACCGAGGAAGGGTGACGGCGTCAGCGTCCGTCCCAGCGCCTCGGCCATGACCCCGGCCTCGACCGCGCCGAGGCCCGAGCCGCCGTGGGCCTCGGGGATGATCACCCCCGCAAACCCCATCTCGCCAAAGGCCCGCCACAGATCTCGGGAGACGCCGTCGGGGTCGCGGCTGTCGCGCAGCTTCCTCAGGTGGGCAATCGGGGCGTGCTCATTGAGGAAGCCGGCGGCGGCTTCCTTCAGCATCGTCTGTTCTTCGGTCAGGATCAGGGGCATTCGCTCTTCTCTTTCCTCGTCATCCTCGGGCTTGACCCGAGGATCGGATGCGCCGTCGCACTTTCAGCAAGGATGGCCCGGCGAGCCGTCTCAGCTCTCTGGCAGTCTTCGCCACCATGTCTGGCCCTCGGGTCAAGCCCGAGGGTGACGGCGGGGTGGAGGGGTTACGCTCCCGGCAGCTGCAGCAGATGTTTGGCGATGATGTTCAGCTGCACTTCGCTGGTCCCGCCCTCGATGGAATTGGCCTTGGTCCGCAGCCAGTCGCGGGCCGCCTTGCCGCCCTTCGACCGCTCGCCCTCCCACTCCAGCGCGTCCGACCCGCCGGCCGCCATCAGCAGCTCATGGCGGCGCTTGTTCAGCTCCGAGCCATAGTATTTCAGCATCGAGGCGATGGCCGGATGGGCCTGGCCGGCCTTCACCTGATCGCCGGTCCGCTCCATGGCCAGGCGGAAGGCGGCGGCGTCGATCTCCATCTCGGCGATCCGGGCCCGGAGCATCGGCTCGTCCA